>Ga0208478_1000004_pt1 | contig 150256 bp, 126 predicted proteins | sample NGESurdeep072012_5_FD_184462 | JGI IMG/M metagenome (GOLD analysis project Ga0208478, IMG submission 184462) | Arctic peat soil microbial communities from Barrow, Alaska - NGEE Surface sample 415-2 deep-072012 (SPAdes) | ecosystem: Environmental > Terrestrial > Soil > Wetlands > Peat ...
CTTACCGGATTACATCGCCGGGCGGGTTTGCCACACTGCCGTTGATCTGTGACGCCGTGCCGTGGCGCGCTCGGCGACTGCCATGAATCCGGAGGCATAGCTTTGCTATGATTCCTTCTCGGACGCAATCGGAGGGGGAGCGGCACTCATGGAAGAAACCGTAACCGGCGGCGCGGGCATGCGACGCCACGAGGACATTGCACTCGACCTGATGAAATTCGTCGCCGCCACCACCGGCTATGGCAAGACCGGAGCGCCTGGAGTGGGCTTCCAGGGCAGCGTGCTGTCGCAGGCGGCGGAAGAGTATGCCGCCCATCTGCTGGAACTTTACGGCCGCTGCCTCGATGCCGTGCAAGGCCGGAAGTAAACACCAAAGCTTGTATTCCTGACCGCCGATCGCCCGGACCGCCGAGGTTGGAGCGGAGCGACCCGCATTTTGGTGGAATCTGGAAACTTCCGGGTTGCGATTTTGAGTGCTGCCGCAGAAATCATAGCCGCTCCAGCTTCCCGTCGCGCACCCGAAACTTCAGCCCGCGCCACTCAATCTCGTCCCCGGCGAAACTGGCAAGCCAAACCGCGAGGGCCGCAAAATCCCGCAGCGGCAACAACCACAAATCATGCAGTACGCTGGGGTCGTCCAACACGCCTCGTCCAATCGCAACCGCCGCGGACACGCGCATGGTCGCAATCACGCCCAGCGCGGCCCACGTCCACCATTCCAGCGGAGCCGCCAGCACTGCAACAATTCCCCATGCCAGTCCAAACGTGACAATGAGCCCGAAGTATTGCGCGCGGCGGCGGTCTCGAACGTTGCGCGCCCAGCGCATCTGGTGCGTCCAGAAATCGCGCCAGGTGTAAGCCGGCAGAGCCGTTTCCACCACCGCATCGGCCAGCTCGACTTTGTATCCTGCTGCGGCGGTCCGCGCTCCCAACTCGTAGTCGTCGCCCAGATGATCGACCAGCGCTTCCAGTCCGCCGATCTCGCGCAACACACTTTTCGTGGTTGCAATGGTCGCGCCCAGTGCGAAGTGTACGCCGCCCTCCATCTCGCGCGCCACCAGCACGCCGCCCATGAAGTCCGTACTTAGTCCCAGTGCTTCCAGTCTCGACGGAAGCGTCTTCCCTGCCAGTCCGCGATACAGCGTGGTCACCATGCCGACGGGTTCACCGGCAAATTCACTCATCACCCGGCGCAGGTAATCCGGCCCAGCCACGATGTCGCTATCGTTGATCAGGATGTGTTCGTAGCGCGCTTGCGGCAGCATTTGCGCCAGCGTGCTCACCTTGCCGTTCAGCCCGAGGCTCTTGGGACACGGCACCACGCGCACCGCTCGCGGGGGAAATTCCTTCTGCAGCCGCGCGACGAGTTCCAGCGCGGGATCGTTGGGGTCGCTGACGCCGAACAGCAATTCGTACTCCGCATAGTCCTGCAGACAGTGACTGCGAAATGCCGCATACATGTGCGGATCGAGCCCCTTCAGCGATTTCAACAGACTGACGGGCGGCGCGAAATCCCCGACCGTCCCACCCTTACGCCTGAATCGTCGCGCCGCCCAGACGCACAGCCCGAAATAGGCTGCGCCGGCAAGGGCGAGCAGCGCGCAGACAGCCGCAATCACAGAGAGCGCAGGATGCATGGCAAGCTGATCAGATTAGCAGACGGCACCGCGCCTATTCGTAACGTAGCGCCTCGATGGGATCGAGGTTGGCGGCCTTGTATGCCGGATATATGCCGAAGATGAGGCCAATCGCGACCGATACCAGGGTCGCGGTCAACACCCAAGACAGCGACATACTCGCAGGCAGCGATGGAAAGGCCAGCGGAACCATGGCAGTCAGGATGCCCCCGATGACAATGCCGAGAATGCCGCCGATGCCGGTGAGCGTGATCGCCTCCAGCGTGAATTGCAGCAGCACGTCGCGTTTGCGCGCACCTATGGCTTTGCGCACGCCAATTTCGCGGGTCCGTTCGGTCACCGATACCAGCATGATGTTCATCACTCCCACGCCGCCCACGATCAGCGCCACGCTCGACACCGCGAACATGAAAACAAAAATTCCACCGGTAAGCTGGTTCCAAGTGTCACTGAGGGAGTCCTGTCCGAAGACGGCGAAATTGTCGGGCTGGTTGGGAGCCAGATGGCGGCGGCGGCGCAACAGCGCGCGCATCTCGTCCATGGCCAGCGGCATGTCGTCGTGCGAAGTCGCCTTCACGCTGATCCAGTGCGCCTTCAGTTCGGGATGCAACTTATGAAAAGTTGCGATCGGAAAATACACCAGGTTGTCTTCCGGATTGGAACCGTTGCCGAAAGCCGCTTTACGCTTGGAGAGCACTCCGATCACAGTAAATAACTGGCCCTCGATGTTGATTTCCTTGCCCAGCGGTTCTTCGTTCTCAAAGAGTTTCTCGCTGGTATCGTAGCCCAGCACGATGACCGGGCTGCGGCTGTTGTTATCGGTGTCGGTGAACCAGCGGCCCTTGTCCAGCTTCAAGTCGAAGACGTTCATGGTGCCGGGCAGGTCGCCGTCGAGGATGGTGTTCTTGGTTTTTCGTCCCTCGTATTTCACCGAATACGAGCCGGTGCCGAACTGCGGCAGTTGCAGGCGAACGCCGTCCGTCACCGCCTTCACGTGTGGCAAGTCCCTCATGGCCAGAGCATCATCCAGGGTGAGTTCCTTGCGCGTCAACATCTCGGTGGTGGGACGACCGAACGTGAACGGCTCGATGTGGAACGCGAAGATGATGTCGGAGCCCATGTCCTTCACCATGTTCTCGACATTGGAGTTCAGGCCGCGCACCACCGAGGAGATCAGGATCACCATCATCACGCCAATGACGATGCCCAGCACGGTCAGGCCGGAGCGCATCTTGTTCTTGACGATCGTCTCCAGCGCCATGCGCAGAATTTCCTTGTAGTCGCCGCGACGCATGCTCATAGCTCGAACCTCAGGGCCACGATGGGATCGAGCTTGGCCGCTTTGCGTGCGGGATAGACGCCAAAGAATATCCCCACGCTGGTCGACACCAGCAGTCCTGCAAAAATGGCCCATGGTTCGATCGACGACGGCATTCCGATGGCGAAGGTCACCAGCTTGGCGATGCCGATGCCAAATAGCACACCAATCAGCCCGCCGATGGTGGCCATGGTGCCCGACTCGATCAGGAACTGCCGCATCACATCGCGCGGCCGCGCTCCCAGCGCCTTGCGAATGCCGATTTCTCTCGTCCGTTCGGTGACCGAAACCAGCATGATGTTCATGATCACGATGCCGCCGACAATCAGCGAAATCGAAGCAATCACGATCATCACAATGAAGAACGTTCCGCTCAGGTCCGACCACAACGACAGGAAGCTGGAATTGGTTTCGATGGTAAAGCTGTCTTTATCCCCAATCTGGTCGTGACGGCGAGCGCGCAGAATGACGCGCGATTGGTCAACCGCCTGTTCCATGGACAAACCCACATCTTCGGCTTTCGCCCAAATGTGGAGGCTGTTGTGCGTGCCGTACGCCTTGAGCCATGCCGAAATCGGCATAATGACCCAGTTGTCGCGGCTTTGCCCCAGCGTCTTGCCTTCCTTCTTGCCGACGCCAATGACGTTGTACACGTGGCCGTCTACCCGGATCTCCTTCCCGATGGGATCGGTCGAGCCCATCAGGTTTTCGCGAACGTCCCAGCCAATCACCACCACCGGCGAAGCATTGTTGACGTCACTGTCGTTGACCGCGCGGCCCATCACCAAATCGAGGTCGTAGATGCGGGCCATGGTCGGCGTCCAGCCACGAACCATGGTGTCGGCGCTGCTCTCGGTCCCAAACACGACCTTGCCGTTGAAGTTGAGCACCGACGCACCCACCACCTTGCAGGCGGTACATCCCTCGGCGACGGCCTGGTAGTTGTCCATCGTGATGTCTTTGCGCTTGTTGCCTTCGATGAACTGGTCCACGTCGGTGATGACGTTGGGCATTTTGCTGATGATGAAAACATCCGCTCCGAGATTGAAGATCTTCTCCGCCACATAGCCATTGATGCCGTTGACGAAGGTGACGACCGCGATCACCGCGGCGACGCCAATCACTACCCCCAACAGCGTCAGCACCGATCTAAGCTTGTTGGCCCAGAGCGACAGCAACGCGATTCGAATTGCTTCGGAGGTCGTCATTTCGGCTTGACCAGGGAGAGTTACTTAACCTTAAGTTTAGCAGTCTTCCGCTTTTCGGCAGTGCATTCCGTCCCTGGGAATCGAGCGTCCACATCGAGCGGGGAGGACGGCCAGACCTGACTCTGCCATACCGAACGCAGGCGGCGCACTTCTCTTCTCATCAAGTAATACGAAGCAGACCGCCAGAATGATCCATCGACTCTGTAATACGGAGCGGAGGCGATCCTTCTGCCGCAGTCAAAGAGCCTGCCACGAGTTTAGCGAAGGGACCCTTATCGCCACGACAACCGGTGCCTCCACCCTTTATGCGGCACTAACGTACCATAGTCTCCCCCCAACCTTCAGGTTAGACTCACAACTGGCGCAGTGGCCGGTCGAGAGGGATTCACTTGTCGATCCGACCAATTTTTGCTTGCCTCCAGCGGTCGGCAGTGCCGGCGATAAGCCGTTTGTCCATGGGATCCATCGTTCAAGCACGCACGTTGCGCAGCAGTTATGCTTTTCGCGAACCGGCACTTATAGCGCTGCAGACCATGCGCGCCCACAAACTGCGCTCATTCCTGGTTCTGCTCGGCGTCATCCTCTCCGTCTCCACTCTGATCCTGGTGGTGGCCCTCATCAGCGGCATGAACCAGTACTTCGCCGAGCGCGTGGCCAACCTCGGATCCAACGTGTTCATCATTAACAAGCTGGGTATCATCAGCGATTCAGCAGCCTTCGTGAAGGCGGTGCGGCGCAATCGCGACATTACGTGGGACGACTACGACGCGCTGCGCGATGGCCTCAAGCTCCCTAAAAACGTGGGTGTGCAGGTCAGCACCACGGGCAAGGTGCGTTCGGAGAAGCAGAACCTCGAAGACGTCGCCATCCGCGGCGTCACCGCCAACCTGGGTGAGATGGACGTTGAGGAAGCCGCCACCGGACGCTACATCAGCGACAGCGACAACGACCATCACGCCATGGTCGCCATGATCGGCTCCGAGGTAGCGGAGAAACTTTTCTCCGGCACCGATCCGTTGGGGAAGACCATCTCCCTCAATGGCCAGGAGGTCACCGTCATCGGCGTGGGCAAACCACTGGGCAATGTCTTCGGCCAGTCCCAGGATAGCTATGTGTACCTGCCGGTCGAGAGTTGGATGAAGCTCTATGGCCGCAAGAAGTCTCTGGCCATTAATATTCAAGCGCGCGCTCCGGATTTGATGGCGCAGACCCGCGAAGAGGCCCGCATCCTGATGCGCGCCCGCCGCCATCTTGGGCCGAAGGAGAAGGACAATTTCGGCATCGTTGCCGCCGACAGCCTGATGGATTTGTGGAAGAACCTGACCGGCACGCTGGCTTCCGGCATGGTGGGGCTGGTCTCGATTTTTCTGATCATCGGTGGCGTGGTCATCATGAACGTGATGCTGGCGTCGGTCACCGAGCGCACCCGCGAGATCGGCATCCGCAAGTCGCTGGGTGCGCGCCGCAGCGACATCCTGATGCAGTTCATGGTGGAATCCACCGTGATGGCTTTGGTGGGCGGCGCCATCGGCGTGCTGGTGGCCTGGTTGCTGGCCGTCATCGTGCGCAACACAACTCCCGTTCCCATGGCCGTACCGCTCATGGCGGTGCTGGCATCCATTGGAATATCTTCGGCGGTGGGAATGTTCTTTGGCGTCTATCCCGCCCGCAAGGCGGCCCGTCTCGATCCCATCGAGGCGCTGCGCTATGAGGCGTAGCATAACCACACGGGCCTGACATCATGCGGCTGCAATTTGGCGAAAACTCGCGGATGGCACTGGAGACGGTGCGCAACAACAAGGTGCGCTCGTTCCTCACCGTGCTGGGCGTTGTCATCGGCGTGGGCGCGATGATTTTTGTCGCCTCGATCCTGGTCGGCGTCAGCCGCGACGTCTCGGCTTTTCTCGACGACTACGGGCTCAACACGTTTTTCATTTATCGGTTCGACGTCGGCATCCGCATCGGCCGCCTGAGCGCAGAAGAGCGGGCCCGCAAGCCGCTCACCCTGGAAGATGCCCAGGCCATACTCGACGAGAGTCCACATATCAAGGCCGTGACCGCCGAGGTCTATCCCCGTTTCGACGGCACCGGACCGCGCCGGCTGCCGCCGACGGCACGATTTGGCACGCATGAAGTCAGCAACCTCGATTTCGCGGGCACGACTGCCACCTACCCTGACGTACAGAACGCCCAACTCGCCCAGGGCCGCTTCTTCACCGACTTCGAAGACCTGCATCGCGCCGACGTGGCTGTCGTCGGCGACGAGATCAACAATTCGTTCTTTCCCGCCAACGACGGGCTGGGCCAGACCATCCTGGTGGATGGGGTGAACTACGAAGTCATCGGCGTGCTCGAAAAGCGCAAGGGAACATTTCTGCGCGACGAAACCGCCGACCGCGTGATTCGTGTTCCCTATCATAGCTACCGCCGGCACTATCCCGCCGACGATGACCACTTCCTCAGCGCGCAGGCCTATCCTGACTCCAGCGCCGCCGCCGAGGACGAGATCCGCGGAGTGCTTCGCCGCCGCCGCGGAGTGCCCTTCAACAAGCCTGACAACTTTTCGGTCTCGACGCCGCAGGCCATCGCCGCCCAGTTCCGCGAAATCATGAGCACGGTTGCGTTGATGACCATCGTGGTCAGCTCCATCGGCCTGCTGGTCGGAGGCGTGGGCGTGATGAACATCATGCTCATGTCAGTCACCGAGCGCACCCACGAGATTGGCGTGCGCAAAGCCATCGGCGCCAAACGCAGCGACGTGATCTGGCAGTTCCTGATCGAGGCCATCGTGCTGACCGGACTCGGCGGCCTGCTCGGCGTGGTACTCGGCTCGGCGGCAGCGGCCGGCCTGCCGTTCTTCTTCCCTACCATGCCGACCTCGGTGCCGATGTGGGCGGTGATCTCTGCCGTCGTGATGGCGATGAGCGTCGGGCTGTTCTTCGGAATTTATCCGGCCGTCAAGGCCGCAAGGCTCGACCCGGTTGAAGCGCTACGCTACGAATAGTCGCTACTCGCTCTTTGGAACCGTGAGTTTGAAATCGAGTGCGCGGTGTTCGCGCTCAGCCACACTGACCATAACCGGATCGGACTTGATCGCGGGCGCGCCAGACGCTGTTGAAGGAATCTTCGCGCTCACTCGATATTTGCCCGGCGGAATGTCTTTGAGCACGAAATGTCCATTCTGGTCGGTGGCGGCTTGGCGTGAGCGGAAGTGGTTGTAATCGGTCTCGGGCTCCGGTTTCGCCCGCAATTGCACTCCGGAAAGCGGCTGGTTCTGGTCGCTGTCGGTGACGGTGCCTTCAATCTGCGCGCCATCGGAACTGACGACAATTTCAAGGTGGCCCGCAACCGCGCCGTTCTCTATTTGCACGCCCTTCAGCAGCACATCCTCGCTGCCCAGATGGGCTGACTTCACAAACCAGCCCTGCTCCAGCCCGCCGGCCGCGAGCGCATAGCTTCCGTCAGCGACGCCGTCGAGCTCGAATGAACCGTCCTTGTTGACCTCGGTATAACCAAAACCAGCGTCGCCGTCGGCGGCGGTCGATTCCAAGTGCACCATAACACGCCCGGACGAAAGCGAGGTACCGGCCGCAGTCGCCACCCTACCGTGGATCGTGGCCCCGCCAGCCAGGGTGAGCATGACGAAATCGATCTTGGCTTCTCCCACTTCAATCTTTTGCTGGGTGTTGTAGAACTTGTCTTTGTCGCGGATCCCAGCGCTGACGATGTAGCTGCCCGGCGACACGCCCTTGATGGAGAACTCGCCCTTGCTGTCAGTCCCGCTGCCCAACTCCCCACCCCAATCGCTGACACCAGGCTGCGAGAGCTGAACAAAGGCTCGAACTGCGGGAGAACCATCAGGACCGATGACCCGCCCTGCAACCTCGACTAACTTCACCCGGCGCATCGAGAAGTCAGCCTGCATCTCGTCGCCCGCGCGCAACGTGACCGCCTGCGCCTGGTCCATCTGCAAGACGCCGGGATAATACAGCGGGGCGTACTGGCTGCCGAGTTCGCGAAGCACTCTCCCATCGCTCCCTTCTTCCATTTGCCCGAAAAAATACAGCGACTCTGCGTTGTCCGCGGCTTTAACGAAGTATTCGCCGGGCTTGAGTCCGAAGATGCGATACTCGCCGCGATCGTCGGTTTGGACGACAGATACTGACGTCATCTCCAGCTTCTTGCCGCGCGGGCCTTCACTCTCTCGTTCCTCCTCCGTGGGCTTGTGCAATACGGAGACGTTCACGCCCATCATCGGTTCGCCACCGTCATCCACTACCTTGCCGGTGATGGCACCCGCGCGCACCATTCGGAACAGCACGTCGCCGACCTCCTGACCTGAAACCAGCGACAGCATCGCGCCTTCACCTCCCTCTGTGCCCTTGGCCTGGTAATGCTGCTCCAGGTATCCGATGTGCGACGCAAAGAACTCGTAGCGCCCGGCCTCGATTTGCTTCATCTCGAAATGGCCTTCATTGTCGGTGGTCGTCGCATAAACCAGTGGATGACGCCGAACGTTTGCCTGGATCAATCCCACCCGTGCCGAACGCAGGGGCGCGCCGTCCGCGGCGCTGGCCACGCGCCCGCTGACCGTGCAATTACCGGGTGGCTTCTTCGCGGCATTGGGGTCATTACCGGGCTTGGTAGGTACTTGAGCGAGTGACGGACCCGACATCGCTGCAATTGCGAGAATTAATGCAAAGCGGCGGAACATGCCATGAGTCTCCGATGGCAAGAATAGTGCAATTGTAATGCGGTGGTATTTCCGTTGGGAAGCGCCATTTAACATCATTGCGTGCCGCCAGGCCAGACGCAATCGCAAACGGCAATCATCCCATTATGTTCTAATTCTTCTTACTTCAAATCCCCCTCACGTGTTCGGGAGAATTCATGCGGTTGTTCGGTTCCAGTCGTGCGCAATTCCTGCTGTGTTTCGTGATTGTGTTCAGCAGCGTCGTTTTGCAAGCGCAGAAGATCAAGGTCGAATACGACAAGAGCCTTGACTTCTCGAAGTTCAAGACCTTCGCTCTCGACTTGAAACAAGACTCCGCGAAACCGATGCTGCGTGCTTCGATCCTCGCCGCTGTGCAGGACGATCTGCTCAAGCGCGGATTGAAGCAGGTCAACGACAATCCCGACCTTTACGTGCAGGTGTACGGGGCCATCGACAGCGATTACTCCGCGAACTACACCGACCCCATCTATGGGAGCGGGATCCCGCCCCTCAACTACGGGATCACAATGTGGTACGGCATTCCGGGGACGGTCACCACGGTCGTGGTGCACAAGGGCGAACTGGTGGTCGACGTGATCGACGCCGCGCGTAAGCGGCTCATCTGGCGCGGCATTGCTCAACAGAAGCTGAGTGACGATGACCGGGAAAAACTCCTCAACCAGGTCAACACCGCGGTCGAGAAGATGTTCAAGCAATATCCGGTCGGGAAGCACTGAAAGCAGCCACGGATTATACGGATCGCCACGGATACTGCGAAGTAATTCCCAGATCCTAATTCCGATCCGTGCTAATCCGTGGTTGAATTTTCTTATCCCGCTTCCACTTCCTTGGGCTGCTGATTCTGATTCCTCTTGGGACGGCGGTTCTGCTGCAGAATCTTCTTCCGCAATCGCAGCATTTTTGGAGTGACCTCCACCAGCTCATCCTCGGCAATGAACTCGATGGCCTGCTCCAGGTTCAGGTTCTTGAACGGCACCAGCCGGATGGCCTCGTCGGCGGTGGACGAGCGCATGTTGGTGAGCTTTTTCTCGCGCACGATGTTCACGTCGAGATCGTTGTCGCGCGCGTTCTCGCCCACGACCATGCCTTCGTAAACTTCGACGCCGGGGCCGACGAACAACTCGCCACGCTCCTGCAGTCCCCACAACGCGTAAGCCGTGGTTGAGCCGTTACGGTCGGAGACCAGCGCTCCGGTGACGCGGTGCGGAATGTCGCCGAGCCACTCGGTATAGCCGTCGAACAGCGAATTCATCACGATGGTGCCGCGGGTGTCGGTGAGCATTTCGCTGCGCAGGCCGATCAGGCCGCGGCTGGGGACGCTGAACTCCATGCGCACGCGGCCGTAGCCGTGATTGTGCATCTTCTGCATCTGCGCCTTGCGCGTGCCGAGCTTCTCGATCACGACGCCCACGAACGATTCGGGAACGTCGATGGTCAGCAGCTCTACCGGTTCCATGAGTTTGCCGTCGATGTGCTTGGTGACGATCTCGGGCTTACCCACCGCGAGTTCGAAACCTTCGCGCCGCATCATCTCGATCAGAATGGCCAGTTGCAGTTCGCCGCGTCCCATCACCTTGAATGAGTCGGTGGCCTCGGTTTCTTCCACCCGCATCGAGACGTTGGTCAGCAATTCTTTCGCCAGGCGGTCGCGCAGATTGCGCGAGGTGACGTACTGGCCTTCGCGACCGGCAAACGGCGAGGTGTTCACCATGAACTGGATGGCGATGGTCGGTTCGTCGATGGTGGTAACCGGCAGCGGCGAAGGATTGATGATGTCGGTGATGGTCTCGCCGATGTTGATGCCCTCCACTCCCGCGACTGCGACGATGTCGCCCAACTCGGTCGCGGTGATATCGGTGCGCTTCAGGCCGGCGAAGGTGAACATCTTGGTGATCTTGGTGTTCTGCAGCGAACCGTCGCGCTTGGCGATGGCGACGTCTTCTCCCGCGCGCAGCGTGCCGTTGAACACACGCGCGATGGCCAGCCGTCCGAGGTAGTCGCTGTAGTCGAGATTGGCGACCAGCACCTGCAAAGGCCCGTCTGGGTCGCCGGTGGGATGCGGAATCGTTTTCACGATTGCTTCGAACAGCGCGTGCAGGTTCTCGCCGGGCTTCGCGAGATCGGTGGTCGCGGTGCCCGCCTTGGCGTTGGTGTACAGCACGGGAAAATCGATCTGGTCCTCGCCCGCGTCGAGATCGATGAACAGGTCATAAACTTCGTTCAGCACTTCCTGGGCGCGCGCGTCGGGACGGTCAATCTTGTTGATCACCAATATCGGCGGCAGCTTGGCTTCCAACGCTTTGCTCAGCACGTAGCGGGTCTGCGGCAGCGGACCTTCGCTGGCATCCACCAGCAGCATCACGCCATCAACCATTTTCAGGGCGCGCTCGACTTCGCCTCCAAAGTCGCTGTGGCCCGGGGTATCGACGATGTTGATCTTGATGTCGTGGTAAAAAATCGCGGTGTTCTTGGCGAGAATGGTGATGCCGCGCTCGCGTTCCAGCTCGTTGGAATCCATAACGCGCTCGGCGTGGGCCTCATTGGAGCGCCAGGTGCCGCTCTGGTTCAGCATGGCATCCACCAGCGTCGTCTTGCCGTGGTCAACGTGCGCGATGATGGCGATATTGCGTAAACTCTTGCTCAAAACGACAGTCCTTTCCCTCGTCTGAGGGTTTCCGGTGGCCTGGGGCCGTGCGGAGGTTGGGCTCCGCTGCGTGTCGGAGGTAGTCTGCGGGAACCGCGTGTGCTCAGGTCAACAACGGAGTTCGTAACCGGTAGATTACAGTTTACAATATCCGGCATCGTCGGGGCGCAGGGTTGGAGGTGTAACGATGAAGCTTCGATTCGCGGCCCTTCTCGCGTGTGGATTGTGTCTCGCCACCGCTGCGACGGGACAAGTTCAACCTGTCGCGTCAACAACCCAGCCTGAAGCGAGCAAGCCCCATGCCCGCCCACTCCTGAAGGCAAAACCGCGTGGTTCGATACCTGCCTGTATCTGCCGCTGGGGAATGGCGTGAAGCCTGGCCGCGCTCTGTCCATTCCAGACCCGGAATGCTCACAGACTGCTCGAAAAGGAAAGATGACGGGGGACGTCGTGCTGGCTCTGGCGCTCAATGCCGGCGGCACAGTGGACGCAGTCAAAGTCGTGCGCCCGCTCGAACCAGGGCTGGACCAGAACGCTGTCGATGCGGCGAGGAAGTGGAAGTTCGCGCCAGCAACCAAGGACGGCAGACCGGTTGCCGTGCAGTTTGAATCCACCGTGGGGTTCAGACTGTACTGAGGCAGCGGCTCACGACCGGATCTGCCTGCAACCCCGTCCACATTTTCTGATCAGAGCACGTGCGGTTAAGATAGCAATACGCTGTGCATATCATTCAGGACATTCCATGCGCATTCTTACGCTGATCGCGCTTGCGATCTTGACCCTTGCCTTTTCTACACATGTCTTCGCGCAGTCCGGCAGCGCCGCGGGCGACTCGTCGTCCATATCTACCACCACTCCGGCCAACATGGTGGATGACGAAACCTTTGCCGCCTATCAGCGCGTGACCACGGGCATGAAGCCGCCGAGGGCCACCCGCTCACCCGATCCGGATTTCCCTGTCATTCCCGCAGACGCCGAACCCCACGGCGTTGTGATTATGCTCATCGGCATCAATACCAAAGGCCACGTCGAACTGGTACACGTGCTGCGCGCCTCGAATGACGCCTTTCAGCAGAGCGCCGTGTCCACGGTCAAGACGTGGAGGTTCTCCCCGGCCAAGAAAGACGGCAAGGCGGTTCCGGTGCAGGTGACGGTGGAGATGAAGTTCGCGAAGTAGAAGAAAAGGCAACCGCGGATTTCACGGATGACACGGATCAGAACAACCTAATTCAGTTGACCTGTCGGTTCAGATTGCGTTGTCTTTGTCCAGTAACGCTCTTCTTGCCTTATTTTTTCCCACCAGTGTTTTATCCGTGCGATCCGTGAAATCCGCGGTCGCTTTTGATTTTTGCTTTTGCGCGATAATAGAAGGCGATGCTGAACCAGATCACCCCTGCCCGTCCCTCCCAGCAATCACCCGAAGATGCGGTCGATTTGCTGATGGGCTGCCATCAGCGCATCCGCCATTTCACTGCGGCCGCCGTCAAGTTGGCGCATGCCCAGAGTGCGACTCCCGACGAAATCCGCCAGGCTGCCGCCGGGGTCTATCGCTACTATTCGGTTTCACTGCCGCTTCATGAGGCCGACGAGGAGAGCACGCTGCGTCCACGTCTCGACCCGGTGGCCGATGAACGGGTGCACCATGCGCTGCTGGCCATGGCCGATCAGCACTTGGCGATCGACGAACTCCTCGAGCGGCTGCTGCCCCTGCTGCGATTGCTGGAGCAGAATCCCGATATGCAAAGCCAGGTCGGCGGCGAGATGTGCTCGCTCACCAAGGCGCTCGATGAAATCTTCCGGGCGCACCTTGATCTCGAGGAGACGGTGATCTTTCCGGCCATCGGCGAAATCCTGCCCGAAAGCGCTCGCGTCGAAATGCTCGAGGAGATGCAGCAACGGCGGCAGCAAGGCTAGTTGCCAGTTATCAGTACCCAGTTGCCAGCGTTTCTGAATGCAGGTATTCGGTTTGACTGGCAACTGAATACCGGCTACTGGCAACTGTCTTCCCATCCAGTTGTCGGCAGGCTCCTTTAGCTGATATCTTCACGTGGTTTCCGCTTGGCTTGGGAGCGGGCAACAATCTGCCGGCCCGGCTGGCGCGTATTCATAAATGGAACCGATCGACCACAGTTCGGCAGGCCGCCCAGACGCGGGTGACGATATGCGGCTGGTGGCGCGGGTGCGCGCCGGGGACCAGCAGGCGCTGTCCGAGTTGTACGGCCGGTATTCCAAACTGGTTTACAGCGTGGCGCTGCGCATCCTGCAGGACACCGGGGCGGCGGAAGACCTGTTGCAGGACGTATTTCTGCAACTGTGGCGCAAGCCCGACGCCTTCGACAGCGGCCGGGGCAGCCTGGCGACGTGGCTGGCGGTAATCGCGCGGCATCGCTCCATCGACCGGCTGCGGCAGCGCCGTCCGGAGACCGACATTGAAGATTGCGTGATCACCAGCGCGACAGACCTGGGTAATGAAACCGAGCGTTCGCTGGTGATTGAAAAAGTTCGCGTCGTTATGAACGAGATGGGCCCCGACCAGCGCACTGCGATGGAGATGGCTTTTTTTCAGGGATTGACGCACACGGAGATTGCAGAGAAAACCGGCGAGCCCTTGGGCACCATCAAGACTCGCATTCGCAGCGGGCTGCAACTGTTGCGCAGTCGCTTTGCAAGTTGAATACGGCAGCATGAAGACGCACGAACAATTCGCCGACGACCTCGCGCTCTACGCGCTGAACGAGCTGACTGGCAGCGAACGCCAGGAGTTCGAGCAGCACCTGGAGACGTGCGCGTCGTGCCGTCGCGAAGTACAGGCGCTGCGCGGTGATTTGGGATTGCTGGCGCTGTCGACTGCGGGGCCGAACCCTCCCGCGCGCAGCAAGGAACAACTGATGCGCGCCATCGCCGCTGAGCCACGCGGAGTGTCGGCTCCGGTGGCCGAAAAATCGCGGCGGCGCGGATTCGGGTGGGCGTGGATTCCGACGCTGGCGGCCGTGGCTCTTCTGTTGCTGGCAGCGGCCTTGAAGCTCGACAACGCCCGGCTGGAAGAGGACCTCGCGAGTCTCACCAGCCTGCATCGGAACACGTCGTCAGAACTGGCGAAGGCGGAAGAGAAATTGGGGCTGCTGTCGGCGCGGGATGCGGTGCAGGTTTCGCTCAGTGCGCAGGCCGAGCCGCACAAGCCGCACGGCACCGCGATCTACAGTCCGTCGCAGAAACGCATGATGCTGATGGCCAGCAACCTCGCGCCCGTGCCCGCGGGCAAGGCGTATGAGTTATGGGTGATTCCGATGGAGGGTGCGCCCATACCGTCTGGCATGTTTAAGCCCGACGAGCACGGCAATGCCATGATGATGGACCACGTGATGCCCGAAGGCGTCGTGGCCAAGGCGTTTGCTGTAACGCTGGAAGACGAAGCCGGCTCCGACAAACCCACCTCGCCGATCTTGATCGTGGGCGTGGGCTAATAAGTATCAGTGCTCAACAAATTTCGCGGTGAATTGCACAATTAATCCACAGGCTCGCAACGAATCGGGCTGCATCGCCCTGCGCTATGCTGCACACTAGTTGAATGGCCAATCCCGGCGATTTTGCCAGCACCGTCAAGCAGCAGGCCGACATCGTCCGCATCGTGGGCGAGTACGTCAAGCTGCGCAAAAGCGGCGCGCAAAATTATTCCGGACTGTGCCCCTTCCACCAGGAAAAGACAGCGTCGTTTTCCGTACATGCCGGAAACCAGTTCTTCCACTGCTTTGGCTGTAATGCCGGAGGCGACGTCTTCAGCTTCGTACAGAAGATCGAAAACATCAGCTTCCCCGAAGCGGTGCGGATTGTGGCGGAGAAACTGGGCATCCCAATGCCGAAGGTCACCTACTCTTCTCCCGAGGAAGCGCGGCAGGCGAAGCAGCGCGGCGGCCTGATCGAGATCCACGAGCGTGCGTGCGCATTTTTTCAGGAACAGTTGAAGCGTCCCGAGGCAGCGCATGCGCGGGAGTATCTGAAGACGCGCGGCCTCAGCCCCGAAACCATCGCCGAGTTTCGTGTCGGCTACGCGCCCGAGTCGGGGTTCCTTTTGCGCGACGGCGTTCGTGGCCAGTTCGACGAAGACACCATGCGCGAATCCGGCCTTTTCTCGTGGAAAGATAAGGACCAGTTACCAGTTACCAGTCACCAGTCACCAGACGGGCAGGCGCCGCTAAAAACCGCTCTATACTCTAAGTTTCGCAACCGTGTCATGTTCCCCATCGCCAACGAGCAGGGCAAGGTGATCGCGTTCACCGGACGCACGCTGGCGACAGACGAGAAATCCGGGCCGAAATATCTCAACTCGCCGGAGACGCCGATCTACTCCAAATCGCGCGTGCTGTTCAATCTCGACAAGGCGAAGGAAGCCATTCGGAAGCTCGATTACGCCATCCTGGTCGAAGGGCAGATGGACTGCATCACTGTGTATTCCGCGGGTTTGCACAACGTCATTGCGAGTTCGGGGACGGCGTTTACCGACATGCAGGCGCGGCTGTTGGGACGCTTCAGCAAGAAGATCGTGGTGAATTTCGATCCCGATACAGCCGGAGCCGCCGCTGCCGAGCGCTCGCTGGCCCTGCTGGTGAGCGAGGATTTCGAGATCAAGGTGCTCACGTTGGAGGCTGGCTTTGATCCCGATCTATACGTTCGCCGCAAGGGAGTCCCCGCGTACATCGAAGCTCTCGGCGTCTCGCAGAAATATTTCGACTACCTGATCGAGCGGGCGCGGGCGCTGCACCCGGTGCGGACGCCCGAGGGAAAAGTGAAGGCGCTGAACTACCTGCTGCCGCATATTCAACGGGTGCCGAGCCGCATTGTGCGCGACGAACTGGCCAACGAGATTTCGCACCGACTGGGTATCGAGTCATCGGTGCTGCGGCAGGAATTGCGCCACGCCGCGACAGCCCGTGCGGCCTCGCATGTGACCGCTGCAGCCAATGTGCAGCTTACCGATGCCGAGCGCGTGCTGATTCGCGCCCTGGCCAGCCGCGACTTGGGACACTCTGCACATAGCGAGCGCGAAGGCGTCGATCCTGACTTCGATGCGGCGCGGCAGGCGCACTACTCTCTCACGCAGGAGCGGTTGCACGAAGGCACGGGCGCGCAAGGGCTGATCGACGGCTTGCTGGCGGCGCACGAGCAGGGGCTGGATCCGATGAGCCTTTCGCTGGACGATAACGATCGCCGCCGCATCGCGTCTATTCTCATGGATGGCCGTGAGGACCTGACACCGGAACTGCTGGAAAGCGCCATCCGGTCGCTGCGCCGCCGTCGTGTTCTCCGCCAGTTGGACGACCTGCAGCACCAGTTGAAAGATGCCGAACGGCGCAACGACATGGCTTTGTCAGCCCAACTGCTACAGGAGCGCGTCAAGCTGAGACAGGCCGTGCGGGCTATCGGCGAAACAGGCGGGGTAAATTAGCACGCCATTGTAAACAATGGAGTTATCCCGCGATCCAGCAAGCGGCCAGCGGTCCGTGGACAGAGAAATACGGTGAAGCGATGCGCTGCTGCGGCTCATCTAAATAGTAACGTCTGGTCGAATTGTGTTCTGGTGCGCAATCGCTGGGCGTCCGTCCGAAGAAAACGCTTGGGAGGCGGCCCTTGCGTGTGCTAAAATTCGAAGGTTTCCGCACATGGCGATGCTCCTGCATCGCTCCCGCCGTATTTTGCACCGAACAAGAGCGCCTCACGAAAGGCGCCAGGTAGGGGAAATTCTGCTTTGGCTCTCGAAGATAAGTTCGACGACATTAAGAAATTAATCGATGCTGGGAAGGAAAAGGGGTACCTCACCTACGATGAGGTGAACGACCTGATCCCGCACGATGTCCACTCTCCCGACGACCTCGACGACCTGATCACCACCATCGGTGGCCAGGGCATTGATGTGCTCGAGGGACCCAAGTCTCCAGGAGCGCTCGACAAGTTCGACAAGGGCGACATCGAGGCCGGCGAAGACGTCGAGCTCGATCTCACGCCCGGCGCGCTGGAGAAAACCAACGATCCTGTCCGCATGTACTTGCGCGAGATGGGCACCGTGCCGCTGCTGACGCGCGAGGGCGAAGTAGAAATCGCCAAGCGCATCGAGCGCGGACAACTGCGCGTACTGAAAGCGCTGTCGCGTTCGCCCATCGTCATCCGCGAGATCGTCGCCATGGGCGAAGACCTCAAGCGCGGAGTGCGTTCCATCAAGGAAGTAGTGCTCTTCGACGAGGACGAGATCACCGAAGACGTGCTCATCAACCGGATGAAGGACATCACCGGAAAGATTGACGAGCTCAACAAGCACTACAAGAAGTCAGAACAGTTGGTGGAGAAGCTGGCCGGCATTCCCCAGAAGAAGAATGCGCGGATGCACCGCAAGGTGCGTTGGTTGCTGGGCCGCGAGGCGGTTGGAATTTCGCGCATCATCCGCAAGCTGGGCAACACCAACAACGAGCGCAAGCGCCTGATCGATCGCGTCAACAAGACCGTGGACAGCATGCGCGGACTCGACAAGCAGGCGGGCAACTTCGAAAAGCGCGCCGAGGCCAGCCGCTCCGACGAACAGAAGAAGGAACTGCGCAAGCAGGTACGCGGGATCCGCGCCGACCTGGAGCGCATGGAAGGCGACGCCGGCGCGACCTTTGCCGAACTCAAGCGCACGCAGCGCGAGATCGTGCAGGGCGATGTCGATGCCGAGTATGCCAAACGCGAACTGATCGAAGCCAACCTGCGACTGGTGGTTTCGATCGCGAAGAAATATACCAACCGCGGACTGCAGTTCCTCGACCTCATCCAGGAAGGCAACATCGGCCTGATGAAAGCTGTGGACAAGTTCGAATACCGCCGCGGCTACAAGTTCTCGACGTATGCGACGTGGTGGATCCGTCAGGCCATCACCCGCGCCATCGCCGACCAGGCCCGCACCATCCGCATTCCGGTGCACATGATCGAGACCATCAACAAGCTAATCCGCACTTCGAGGCAGTTGGTGCAGGAACTCGGGCGCGAACCTACTTCGGAAGAGATCGCCAAGCGCATGGACATTCCGGTGGCCAAGGTGCGCAAGGTGTTGAAGATCGCGCAGGAACCGATTTCGCTGGAGACGCCGATCGGAGAGGAAGAAGATTCGCATCTCGGCGACTTCATCGAAGATCGCGCCGTGGTTTCACCCGCCGAGGCGGTGATCAACGTCAACCTCAAGGAGCAGACGGCGACGGTACTGCGTTCGCTGACCGCCCGCGAGGAAAAGGTGATCAAGATGCGTTTCGGGCTGGAGGACGGCTCCGAACACACGCTGGAAGAAGTTGGCCAGTCGTTCGCAGTCACTCGCGAACGCATCCGCCAAATCGAAGCCAAGGCGCTGCGCAAACTGCGCCACCCCTCGCGCTCACGCAAACTGCGGGCGTTCATGGACGGCGTGCACGATTAAGACCCGTAACAGGTAATTGGTAACTAGCTAAGGCGCGAGCGATCGCGCCTTTTGCTGTTCTTGCCTACTCTCACTTGTCGCGGGCTGTTCGGTCCAGAACGATTACTCAAACAGTTCATCAACATCCCCATTCGGCTTCACCGGGTGTGGCGTAATAGCGACGGGAGTCGTCTGCCATCGTGCTGCTTTCGATCTCGATCAGGGCGAGGCGGGCCGCAGACACCAGTCGTTCACGCTCCGCGCTGGGGAGCTCTAACCACCCGTGTAACGGGCGCTCCGATGCCTGCCCTTGCTCCTGCGTCAAAGCATCGCGGTAATGTCCGAATAACTTGGCAAACTGCTGCACGAATACTTCTTCCGTCGACATAAACAATACGGCCTTTCCGGAGTCGCGTCGGGACGTTTCACGCATCCTCACACTTCTATTGGATGGCTCCGGCCGTAATAGCCAAATAAATGTTCCGTAAGAAGTTCGTAAAGGGAACAAAGCTTGCCCGCTCACTCTTCTTTCTTCCGGAACACGTTGTCGATCATTTGCCGCATAAAGTGGCCGCCGAACCCTCCGGCGCTGGCGGCGAGGAGTTGCAAGAAAGCGCCGTACACCTGCCCGCGGTCGTGCGGCCATTTCACGATGAACGCGTAGTAGGCCATCACCAGGGGAACGCCAATCCACACCAGCAGCACCCAGCGCCACGGCTGCCGCCATTTCCAATAGCCGAAGACCATGGCGAACAGCACCATGCACAGCGCCGTCAGCAGCGCGTCATCCACCGTCTGGTTGACCCAGCCAGAGAACAGTCCGCACAACGCGGCGAAGAGGTAAATCAGCGGGTTGGTGCGGGACGAGGTATCGGCCATGAAGCCTAGTATTGATAGAACCCGCGGCCCGATTTCCGGCCCAGCCAGCCCGCGTCAACCATTTTGATCAGCAGCGGGCAGGGGCGGTACTTGGGATCGCCGAGACCGTTGTGCATGACGCGCATGATGTCGAGGCAGACGTCGAGCCCGATGAAGTCGGCCAGCGTCAGCGGGCCCATGGGGTGCGCCATGCCCAACTTGAACACCTGATCCACCGCCTCGGGCGTGGCCACTCCCTCCATTACGGCGTACATGGCCTCGTTGAGCAGCGGCATCAGAACGCGATTGGAAACGAATCCCGGCGCATCGTTGACCTCGACCGGCGTCTTATCGAGTTTCTCGGCCAACTGCTTCACCGTGGCGTACGTTTCGTCCGACGTCGCCAGGCCGCGAATCACTTCGACTAGCTTCATCACCGGAACTGGGTTGAAAAAGTGCATACCGATGATCTTGTCGGGACGCTTGGTCACCGCTGCCAGTTTTGTTATCGAAATCGACGAGGTATTCGACGACAGGATGACCTCGGGCCGGCAAAGTTGGTCCAGATCTCGAAATAACTCTGACTTGATCTCGAAGCGTTCGCTGGCCGCTTCGACAACGAAGTCGCAGGCTGCCAGCCGCGTTCGATCCACGGTGGCGGTGATGTGGGCGATGGCCGCATCACGGGTTTCCTGGGTGATTTTCTCCTTCGCGACCTCGCGCTCCAGATTCTTGCGAATGGTTTCCAGTCCACGATCAAGGAAGCGCTGTTCGACATCGACCAGCACTACCTCGTAGCCACTGCGCGCGAAAACATGGGCAATGCCGTTGCCCATGGTGCCCGCGCCGATTACACCCACATTCTTAATTTCCATGATGGCCTCATGCGCGGTGAATCCGCACCACCAAAACAGTCGAGTGTACCAGAGGGTTGTAGAGAGAATTAGTTGTTGCTGGTCAGGGGATTTTCGCCGTCTTCCGGCTTCACCCGGATTATGATGCAGGTGGCATTATCTTCGCCTCCAGCTTCGAGCGCGGACTCGACCAGCTTCTCGCAGGCAGCCTGCAGAGGTTGGGTATTGGCGAGAATATCGTGGATCTCGTCGTCCTCGACATGGCGCAAAATGCCATCGGTGGTCAGCAGCAGAATATCGCCCTCCTGGGCGGGAAATTCGGCGAGGTCGGCCGGGATGGTGTCCTCAGTGCCGAGGGCGCGAGTAATGATGTGCTGCGCTGCTGATTTCTTAGCTTCTTCCATGGTGAGCACACCGCGACGTACCTGCTCCATGACCAGAGAGTGGTCCTCCGTGAGTTGCAGTAAGCTGCCTTCGCGAAGAAGATAAATGCGGCTGTCGCCGACATGGGCGATGGTGAACTTGCCATCGATGAACCGCGCTGCCACCAGGGTGGTTCCCATGCCGGATGCGGCAGAGTGTCCGTCGGCGTACTCCAGGATGCATTCGTTGGCTTTGTTGACGGCGTCGGAGAGCATCTGCGCCCCCAGGGGAGCGTCGACCAGGCTGGCGTCAGCCGCCAGCGGTTCTTTGTCGCGGAAATAGGAGAGCACGGTATCGACGGCGATTTTGCTGGCCACTTCACCCGCCGCGTGGCCTCCCATGCCGTCGCATACCACAAAGACCCCCAATCGCAGGTCGAAGCCGTAGCAGTCCTCATTTGACGGACGAACCCGGCCCACGTCGCTTCGCCCCACTACCTCGAGTCCCAAATGCATGCGGGCATAACTTTACACTGTGACTGGATTTCGCGCATGTGACAAAAGTGGTGGTTTTGGAGTTTCGGACGGAATTATCGCCGAGTGGGGCCTGCAAATTTTGCCAATGAGGCATATTACTTCAGTAGCCTTAATTCCCTGTTAATTGCTGGGCTCAAGGCCGGGTCTTGGCGATCTCCGGTTCCTTTTCAACCGAGTTGGAGTGTTCAATGTGGTGCTGCTCCAGATCGGCGCGCAAGAATTCGAACGCTTCTTCCGGAGTGTTCGCCCAGTGGATCATGTCGAGATCCTTGGCGGAAATGGTTCCGGCGTCCACCAGGGCCCGGAAGTTGATGATCTTGTCCCAGTACTCCCGGCCGTAAACCACCACTCCGATGTGCTTGGCGAGCTTCTCGGTCTGCGCCAGGGTTAAGAGTTCGAACATCTCATCGAAGGTCCCGAAGCCGCCCGGAAATACCACCAGCGCCTTGGCCAGGTAAGCAAACCATAGCTTGCGCATGAAGAAGTAGTGGAACTCGAAGTTCAAGTCGGGAGTGATGTAGGGGTTGGGAACCTGCTCGAAGGGCAGATTGATGTTAAGTCCAATGGTTTTGCCGCCGGCTTCGGAGGCGCCGCGGTTGGCGGCTTCCATGATCCCGGGGCCGCCGCCGGTGCAAACCACAAAGCGGTGACGCGGCTGGCTGATGGTCTGGGTCCACTTGGTGATCATGTACGACAGCTGGCGTGCGTCCTCGTAAAAGCGCGAGTTGACGAGATCGGACTCGGCGCGTTGAATCCGCTCCTGGGCCTCGGGAGCATCGCCGGCAGATGCCCGTACCTGCTGCAACGCGGCTTGCGCTTTCTCGCGGCTGCGAAAGCGGGCGGAGCCGAAGAAGACGATGGTGTCTTGAATCCGTTCGCGGCGAAACTTCGACAGCGGCTCCTGATACTCGGCCAGGATGCGCAGGATGCGTCCGTCGGGACCGTTCAGGAACTTCTTGTTCTCGTAGGCCAGCGGCACGCGCTGGTTGGGATGCGGTAGCGGATCGGTTTTGTCTTTGTCGGGCATGAAGTTTAGATATACCAGTCGTCTGTGAATCTGACGTCAACCTCTACAAGCTACCGCATAAATAGGCGTATGGGGTAGTTGGGGTGAAGGGCTGTGATCAACACCCGTCGGCGGATCGCCTGGATCTGTATCCTCCGCGCTACGGTCGGAGTCAGCACACTCGATTGGAAAACACCTCCGTAGGCGGCATGATATTTTGGGAGCGATTCGCCTGCGCGTTGAAAGGTCCAGATGAGCCGGTTATTCATCCGTCGATTGGCGGTTCGCTTGTTCGCGCTGATAGCAGTCTCTCTATCCACTGCCGCATTCGCACAGTCTGCTTCGCCAGCGCCACCGGCCCGCGTTGTGCTGGAGTCCGTGTCCGGCTCTCACCCCTTGCGCGATGGAATTGTGATTCAGGCTGGTCCGGCGACTCTGCGCATCACCGCGCTGCGGGACGACATTCTCCGCGTGCGTATTGCTCCCGGCGCCACGCTTCCCGAAGACGCTTCATGGGCAGTCCTACCCGGTCCGCGTGGCAAAAGCGTTGACGTGCAGCCCTTGAACGACGCGAATGCCGTCGGGTTCCGCACCGCGTCGCTCGATGTCCGCGTCGAACGCAGTCCGTTGCGGCTCGTCGTAAGCGATCTCGCCGGCAACGTCATCTGTGCCGACGCTTCCGACAGACCCACCGAGTTCAGTCTCGGTGGTTTCTCCGTATCCAAGGAAATGCCCAAAGACGAGCACTTCTACGGACTCGGCGACAAGACCGGGTCGTTCGACCGCAAGAACCAGGCCTACACGCTCTGGAACACCGACCGCGGTATCCAGGAATCGGCGGACCCGATCTACAAGAGCATTCCATTTTTTCTAGCCATCAACTCCAAGCGAAGCTACGGACTTTTTCTCGATGACACCTGGCGTACCTGGTTCGACTTCGGCAAACTAGCGCGTGACGCGTATTCCTTCGGCGCCGAAGGTGGCCCGCTCGACTATTACCTGATTTATGGTCCCGCGCCGAAACAGGTCGTCGAAGGCTACGCTTACCTGACCGGCACGCCGCCGCTTCCTCCGCTGTGGGCGCTCGGTTACCAGCAGTCTCGTCACACCTACACCCCCGAGTCCCAGATCGTCGAGGTCGCCAAGCGCCTGCGGGCAGACAAGATTCCGTCGGACGCGCTTTATCTCGACATCCTCTACCAGTACAAGAACCGTCCTTTTACGGTCGATCCGGTCACCTTCCCCGGCTTCCCCGGCTTCGTCACTGATCTCCGCAAGCAGAACTTTCATCTTGTCCTCATTACAGATCTGCACATCGCCAAAGTTCCCGACCAGGGCTACATGCCCTACGACACCGGCCATGCCGGCGACCATTTCGTGAAGAATCCTGATGGCAGCGATTATACCGGCATCGTGTGGCCGGGCCCGGCGGTCTTTCCCGACTTCACCCGCGCGCAGACCCGCCAATGGTGGGGCGGCCTCTACAAGCAATTCGTCGACTACGGCGTTGCCGGCTTCTGGAACGACATGAACGAGCCCTCGGTCTTCAACGGCCCCGGCTTCACCATGCCCCTGGACAACGTTCATCGCATCGAAGAGCCCGGCTTCGCGACTCGCACCGCGTTCCACACCGAAATTCATAACATCATGGGACTCGAAAATGCCCGCGCCACCTATGAAGGGCTGCTTAAGCTGCGTCCCGACGAGCGCCCCTTCGTTCTGACCCGCGCCACCTACGCCGGCGGGCAGCGGTACGGGTTTACCTGGACGGGCGATAACTCCTCGACCTATAACCAGTTTCGCCTGGGAACGCAGATGCTGCTCAACCTCGGGCTCAGCGGCATCTCGTTCGTCGGCGATGACGTGGGTGGATTTGGTGGCTCGCCTCCGCCCGACCTGCTCACGCGCTGGATCGAGGTCGGGGCCTTCAGGCCTCTCTACCGCAACCACAGCACGTACGGCTCACTGCAGCAGGAAGTCTGGGTCCATGGACCCGAGCAGGAGGCGATTCGCCGCCGCTATATCGAAACTCGCTACCGCCTGCTGCCTTATATCTACACTCTCGCCGAAGAGGCTTCGCGTACGGGAGTTCCCCTCGCACGGCCCATCTTCCTCGAGTTTCCTGATGTTTTGGGCACTCCTGACAGCGAGTTTCTGCTAGGCCCTGACCTGCTGGTTGCGCCGCCGCCGTTCGCCGAAATGCCCGAAGACTACGCTATCTCGTATCCGCCGGGCGATTGGTACGACTTCTGGACCGGCCAGAAGATGCCGCATTCTCCTGTCGGCCCGAATATTGTTGAGATCGCCGAAGCAGTTCCCAAGGGAAAGTCCGAGGCCGATTTTCCTCAGCCCCTCATGACCCACCCTGTGCTGGGCACTCTGCCGGTGTTTGTGCGCGGTGGCAGCATTCTTCCGCTGCAGCCCCTGGTGCAGAGCACGGACCAGACCCCTGTCGGTCCGCTCGAGCTGCGCGTCTATCCCGGACCGCAGTGCAACGGCTCACTGTATCTGGATGACGGCCACACCTTCTCCTACCAGCGCGGAGAATTTCTCCGCCAGGCGTTTACCTGCCGGTCGGAGGGCAAGTCTATCGTCATGAACTTTGGCGAGCGTCAGGGAACTTACGTTCCGTGGTGGAAGATAATCGAGGTGGTGATTTATGGCTGGCCTTCGGCCGGCGCCGATGCCAAGCTTGCCAGCGCGGCGGCGCCTCTGAAGACAATGTATGATGCCGCGGCACATGCGCTACACGTCGCTATTCCGGACGATACGGGGAAGGTAGAACTCCGCGTTGTGGAGGCGACGGCGAGGTAGGCAATTCATTTTGGCCGACAGCTTAGCCGACCGAACTCAGGCTCTCTCACACCTCCTCCGCGGTTTCAGAGTGCTCTATGCGCGGGGGCTTTCGCGATAGGTGACGGCTTCGGCGACGCCCATCCAGATATCGACCAGGCCAAGGCCGCTGACCAGACCGCGCACGAAATTGTGCATGAGGAAACCGTGGATCGCGGGATAGGAAAGCAGCAGGGAGTTTTCCGTCCAGAGCTTGGTCCAGGGAAGCACGGTCAGGACGATGCCGACTTCCAGGCAGAACAGCACGAACACCACCAACCACAAACGCTGCAACCAGAGGTGCGGTCGCTTGGGCCTTTTCACCGGCGGCATCACGAGTACGGGGCCTGGGTGCGACGCTTCGTTGTCAGGGCCGGGCGACTCCTCGGCAAAGTAACTCACCAACGCTTCCCGCAGCGACGAGAAAGGATTGGTGGCGGAAACCGTCCGGCGTTGACCGATACCGCCTGGACCAAATCCGATATTCGACCCGGGGCCCATGAATTCCATATCTGCGGATTGTACAGCGGCAGCCCAGCGGCCCATGCCAGAAAACAAAACCGGCAGGGACGCCATCCTGCCGTGGAATGTCTGCACCGGGACCTTTTTTGGTGGTAGAGAAGTTCGAATTCCCTCAGGGGCTGCAGCCCTTTTGACGCGAACCTGATCGGCACGCCCAAAGCCGTGCCCTGACACAACGTCGTTGTCGGAGTGGTCTCGTCCTACAGCAGCTCTTCGTTCCAGTTCTCGAGGAACTTCTTAACTTCGACCATGAACTGGTCGGCCACTGCGCCATCGATGATGCGATGGTCGTAGCCGATGCTGAGGTGCATCATCGAGCGGATGGCAATCGAGTCGTTGCCGTCTTTGTCAGTCAGCACCACCGGCTTCTTGACGATGCCACCCACGCCCATGATCGCGACCTGGGGCTGGTTGATGATCGGCATGCCGAACTTGGCGCCGAAAATCCCAGGGTTGGTGATGGTGAACGTGCCACCCTGCACTTCATCGGGCTTGAGCTTCTTGCTGCGGGCGCGCTCGCCGAGATCGCTGATGGCGCGCTGCAGCCCGACGAAGCTGCGCTCCTCGGCGTTCTTGACCACAGGCACGATCAGTCCCCAGTCGAGGGCGACCGCGATGCCGAGGTTAATGGAGGAGTGGTAGCGGATGTTGTCGCCTTCGACCGACGAGTTGACGATGGGCCACTTGCGCAGCCCGTGCACCACCGCGCGCGCGAAGAATGGAGTGAACGTCAGCTTGCTGCCCGTCGCCGCCTCAAACTTTGCTTTCATCTTTTCGCGCAACTTCACCACGCGGGTCACGTCGACCTCGAAGACTCCGTGCACGTGCGCGCTGGTGCGCTTCGACATCAGCATGTGCTCCGCAATCTTCTTGCGCATGGTGGTCATGGGCACGACTTCGCCGGGGGTAACTCCCCCCACTGGTTGCAAAGGCGTGGTGACGGCGGGAACGGCCGCGGCGGCTGGTTCGGCAGGAGCTGCAGCCGGGACGGGAGCGGCGGCGGGCGCTCCGCCAGCGTGCTTGGCGATGAACGCCTCGATGTCTTCTTTCGTGATGCGGCCACCCAGCCCAGTGCCGGGAACCTTCGCCAGATCGACGTTGTTTTCCTTGGCAATCTTGCGAACCAGCGGGCTAGAGCGGACACGGCCCTGATCGCCATCTTCCGACTCGGCTTCTGGCTCGGGTGCCTTTGCGGCAGCCGCGGGTGGCGGAGGTGGTGCGGCTTCCTTCTTGATTTCCGACTTGGGTGCGGCGGCAGGCGCTGGCGCGGCTGCATCGCCTTCCCCAGCAATGACAGCCACCACGGTATTGACCTGCACCGTGTTGCCGGCCGCGACCTTGATCTCTTGCAGAGTACCCGACGCCGGGGCCGGGATTTCGGCGTCAACCTTGTCGGTGGAGATTTCGAACAGCGGCTCGTCGCGCTGCACTTTGTCGCCGGACTGTTTGAGCCACTTGGTGATGGTTCCTTCGAAGATCGATTCCCCCATCTGGGGCATGACTACGTCTGTGGGCATGTTTACCTTCCGCGGGATGTCTGGCTTGAAATGAGAGCCTGTCGCAAACGCACATTATATCGCGTCGAGCGGGAGGCCCTGGTCGAAGCCTACCGCTGGTCCATACTCCTGCCGCAATGCTGGCCGTTACGCGATTACCAGCACGCCACGGTTGCGCAGCTTACCGCCATGCATCATGTCGAGGACCTTCCCTGCGTCTTCCAGGGGAAACTTGGTGACGCGTGGCAGTACTTGATTGTGCACCGAGAAATTCAACGTGGCGCGGATGTCCTTGCGTCCGCCCGAGGGAGAACCCATCACCTTGCGACGGCCTCCGACGAGATCCATAGGGCTGACTTGGATGTTGCCCGGGCCCACACCGAGCACGACCAGCGTGCCATCGGGCGCCAGGCCGGGCACTGCCTCGGTAGCTGCTTCGCTGCTGGGAGCCGTGGCAAGGATGATGTCGGCGCCACCGTCCCAGTCGCGCAGCGCTTCGCCCGCTTTCCGTGCCTTGGTGTTCACGAAGTACTCCGCACCGAGTTCGTGGGCCTCGTCCTGCTTGTCGGGAGATCCGGAGATCACGGCCACGCGCGCGCCCATGGCTTTCGCATACAGAATGCCGAGGTGCCCGAGTCCTCCCATGCCGATGACGGCGACCTTCTGTCCCGGCTGGAATCCAGCATTGCGCAGGCCGTTGAACACCGTGAGCCCGGCGCACATCAGGGGAGCGGCATCGAGAAAACTCAGCGCGTCTGGGATGGGTGCGACATACAAGGCGGGCGCGATCATGTATTCCTGATAACCGCCGTCCTGGTTGACGCCGGTTACAGTGCCAAACGGACACATCACTTCGTCACCCCGCACGCACAAATCGCAGTGTCCGCATGCGGAGAAAAGCCACTGCATGCCAACGCGGTCTCCGACTTTTGGCCAGGTGACGCCTTCGCCGACCATTTCCACCACGCCGGCGACTTCGTGGCCGGGCACGCGGGGATAGGTGGCGAACGGAAAGTAACCCAGCAGCACCATGAGATCGCTGTGACACACCCCGCAGGCATGTACCTTGATCAGGACTTCTCCGGCTTTGGGCTGGGGGATTGGACGGTCTTCGATAACGATGGGAGTGTTGGGTGCTGTAACGACTGCTGTTTTCATGGCTCTCCTGGAGTTTCGTTGAAGGTTTGACATTTATGCAGACGGAGCAGATGTGTATAAGATGACGCCCGGTGACAAAACGCTGCATAGGAGGCAGAGGATGCCACGTACGTCTTCGGACCGAAGAATCCTCGCAGCAAGCGTGAATCCTTGATTTAGGAATGACCATCCAGATGAGATAGTGGTTTGCGGGGCCGGTGAAGAAAATAGAGCGATCACCTATCGCCTAGAGGTTGAGCGATGATTAGATTCAAACTCAATGGGCAGGAGCACACATTCAACGGCGATCCCAGCATGCCGCTGCTGTGGTACGTCCGCGACATCGCCGGCCTTAGCGGCACCAAGTTTGGCTGCGGCATGGGACTCTGCGGAGCCTGCACCGTTCATCGCAATGGCAAGGCAGTGCGGTCCTGCTCAACTCCCATGAGCGGAGTATCCGGGCAGGAAATCGTGACTATCGAAGCCATTGCCGGCCCAGGCGGTCTGCATCCCGTACAAAAGGCATGGATCGAAAACTCCGTCCCACAATGTGGGTACTGCCAGTCGGGACAGATCATGCAGGCGGTTGCGTTGCTCTCGGAGACGCCGAAGCCCAGCGATGCCGAGATCGAAAGCGCGATGGCGGGGAACATCTGCCGTTGCGGAACCTATCAGCGCATTCGAGCGGCGATCAAGCAGGCGGCGGGGGTGAAAGCATGAACACAGCCATCGAGAACGTCAGCCGCCGCGGATTTCTGAAAGGCATGGTCTCCGCGGGTGCTTTTGTGCTGGCGGTGCGCTACGCCCCTGGAATGAGCTTCGCCGAGGAGCAGACTGCCCGCTCCTTGATCGATCATGCGCCGCTGCATCCCAGTGTTTATGTTGGATTGGAGACGGACGGAACGGTTTACATCGTTGCCCATCGCTCGGAGATGGGCACCAGCAGCCGCACTTCGCTGCCCCTGATTCTCGCCGACGAGCTCGACGCTGATTGGAGCAGGGTGAAGATCGAGCAGGCGCTGGGCGATCCGCGCTACGGTTCGCAGGACACGGATGGATCGCGCTCGGTACGCGATTTCTTCAACCCTCTGCGCGAGGCCGGAGCCACCACGCGACTGATGCTGATACGGGCTGCAGCGCAGCAATGGGGCGTGTCGCCGGACGAATGTACTACCGGCCTGCACCAGGTCATTCACGGCCCCAGCGGACGCAAGGCAGACTACGGGCAACTTGTTGCAGCCGCTGCGAAGCTGCCAGTGCCTGCGAAGAGCGAAGTCAAGTTCAAGCCACGCTCGCAGTGGCGCTACATCGGTAAGGGAGAAAATCCATACGACCTGCGTGACTACTGCACTGGCAAAGCCAACTTTGGTATCGATGCCAAAACGGATGGCATGCTCTATGCCGTCATCGCGCATCCACCGGTGCTGGGCGGGAAGGTCAAGACGCTCGACGACAAGCAGGCCTTGCAGATCAAGGGAGTGCGGCAAACTATTGCGATCGAGACCTTCACGCCGCCGTGCGCGTTCCAACCGCTCGGCGGGGTCGCCGTGCTGGCCGACAACACGTGGGCAGCGATACAGGGCCGCAGGCAACTCCAGATCGTTTGGGACAACGGCCCCAACGCGAGCTACAACTCCGATGAATTCAAGCGGCGGTTGCAGGAAACCGCGCGCAAGCCGGGCAAGGTCTGGCGCAATCAGGGTGACGTGGATGCGGAATTTGCCAAGGGAGGCAAGATCGTCGAGGCCGACTACTATCTTCCGCACCTGGCGCACGCGTCGATGGAGCCTCCGATGGCGCTTGCCGATGTGCGCGGCGATCGGGTGGAGGCATGGACGTGCACGCAAAATCCCCAGGCCGTGCAGGAGTCGATTGGAACTGCGCTGGGAATTCCCAAAGAGAACGTCACCTGTCACGTGACGCTGCTGGGCGGCGGATTCGGACGCAAGTCGAAGCCGGACTACGCGGTCGAAGCCGCAGTGCTCTCCAAGAAGGCCGGCAAGCCGGTGAAGGTGGTGTGGACTCGCGAAGACGATATCCGCTTCGACTACTACCACTCGGTGTCAGCGGCGCACATGAAGGCAGCCGTCAACGCGAAGGGGAAACCGACTGCATGGTTGCAGCGCAATGCATTTCCGCCAATCGGGTCGACGTTTCAAGCTGGAGCTGAGTCCCCCGGCGCCGGCGAACTGCAGCAAGGTTGGACCGACATTCCTTACGACCTGCCCAACCTACGCGTGGAAAATGGACCAGCCCCGGCGCACGTGCGCATTGGCTGGCTGCGCTCGGTGGCCAACATCTACCAGACGTTCGCGGTGCAGACTTTTACTGCCGAGTTGGCGGCAAACGCGGGGCGAGACCACATCGAGTACGCTCTCGATCTCATTGGTCCGCCGCGCCAAATCGATTTCAAAGCGCTGGGCGTGGAATACCCGAACTACGGCGCTTCGCCGGAGGAATATCCAGTGGATACCGGACGCCTGCGACACGTCATCGAACTGGTGGCGGAGAAGTCCGGCTGGGGCAAGGAGAAGTCGGGCAAGGGTGTGGGCTACGGGTTTGCCGCGCACCGCAGTTTTCTGACGTACGTCGCTTGCGTGGTCAAAGTACAAGTCAACAGCGATGGCGACATCACCATTCCGCGTGTGGATTACGTGGTTGACGCGGGGACGGTCGTCAATCCTGATCGCACCAAATCGCAGTTCGAAGGCGCGGCGGTATTCGGCACCAGCATCGCCCGCCATGGCGAGATTACCGTGAAGAATGGCGCGATCGAGCAGTCGAACTTTAATGACTACCCGGTGGCCCGCATCAACGAGGCGCCGTATCAAACCAATGTTTACCTGGTGGAGACCGACGCTCCGCCAGCCGGAGTGGGCGAGCCGGGTGTGCCGCCGTTTGTGCCGGCACTCTGCAACGCGGTTTTTGCAGCTACGGGTCAACGCATACGAGAGCTGCCGCTGTCGAAACTCGATTTCAGCAAGACGGCGAAGAGTTGACCTGTGAGCGAGTTCGCCATCGTTACCAGACGAGGCCCCACAGAAATGTGGGGCCTTCGCTTGCATGCACGAATTGAGGTACTCGGAAACCCAACTTTCCGACGCGACGCTCGACCGCAACGTGCGCCGATTCATTTGACTCTCCTCGCGCCCTGTTCTAGCCTCGATAGCTTGTACTCCCGTCGCGCGCCCGGGTTCTCCTGCTGCGCGTTCAGAATGAAAACGACTCGGCATTTCCTAAAACTCGCGCTGATTTTCGCCCTCGGCGTATCGGCTCTGGCCGGCACCATGGTTCAGCCGACGCACGCGCCCAAGGCCATGGTGACGACGGTGCAGGGCGATGCGTCGAATGCCGGGGTCGAAGTCCTGAAAGCGGGCGGGAACGCAGTGGACGCCGCGGTGGCGGTCGGATTCGCGCTGACCGTCACCCATCCCCAGGCAGGCAATATCGGTGGCGGAGGCTTTATGCTCTTCCGCCGTCCCGATGGCGAAGTGCACTTCCTCGATTACCGCGAGAAGGCGCCGTCGAAGGCCACCTCCGATATGTATCTCGACAAAAACGGCAACGTGATCAAGGACATGAGTACGCTCGGGTACAAAGCGATCGCGGTGCCGGGATCGGTGGCGGGGTTGGCGTATGCGCAGCAGCATTGGGGCAAGCTGTCGCTGGCGCGGGTGATGGAGCCGGCGATCCGGCTGGCGCGAGACGGCTTTGTGCTCGAATACGGAATCGCGATGGACTTGCGCGATGACAACCTGGCAAAGTTTTCTGAGTCGCGGCGGATTTTTCAGCGCGATGGCAACTTCTATCAACCGGGTGACATGTTCAAGCAGCCGGAGTTGGCACGCACGTTGGAGCGCATCGCGAAGAACCCTGACGACTTTTACCACGGCGACCTGGCGCGTGAACTGGCGGCAGCCATGCAGAAGGGCGGCAGCCTGATCACAGCGCAGGACCTCGCGGCTTACGAGGTCAAGGAGCGGCAGCCAATCCGCGGGACGTATCGTGGCTACGAGGTCATCAGCGCGCCTCCGCCGTCGTCGGGAGGCGTGGCGCTGGTCGAAATCCTCAACATTCTGGAAGGCTTCGAACTGGCGAAGCTGGGAAACCGTTCGGGCGCAAGCATCCACCTGACCGCCGAGGCCTTTCAGCGCGCCTTTTTCGACCGCGCTGAGTTCCTGGGCGATCCCGATTACGCGAAGATCCCGGTTGCGCAGTTGATCGACAAACGCTATGCCGCGGCCTGGCGCGAGACCATTCCGCTGCGGCGCGCCACGCCCAGCGATGAGGTGAAGCGCCCCGCAATCTTTACCCAGCTCGATCAATACGCCAGCGCGCATCCCCAGCCGCGGTCGATTCGCGAACCGGAACACACCACGCATTACTCGGTGGTCGATCCTGACGGGAATGCGGTGTCGGTCACCACCACGCTCAACGACAACTTTGGATCGCACGTGACCGCTGAAGGGCTTGGCTTCCTCATGAACAACGAGATGGACGACTTCGCGGTCAAGCAGGGCGTGCCCAACATGTACGGCCTGATCCAGGGCCCGGCGAATTCGGTGGGCGCGAACAAGCGTCCGCTGTCGGCCATGACGCCGACCATCGTGCTCAAGGATGGAAAGCTCTCCCTGGTTCTGGGCTCGCCCGGCGGGCCGACCATCATTACCACCGTTGCCAACGTGTTGATGGGAGTGATCGATTACGGGCTGAACATCCAGGAATCGGTGAATGCGGCGCGATTTCACAACCAGTGGCTCCCCGATCAGCTCAAGCTAGAGCAGTACGGCATCTCGCCCGACACGGTGAGCGTGCTCGATCACATGGGGCACAAGATCAATACCGATCACGACTTCTGGGGCGACGCGGAATGCATCGCCATTGATGAGAAGACGGGCGAGCGCCTGGGCGCCAGCGATGGCCGAAACAACGGGAAGGCAGTGGGATTCTGATGCGACGCGCCATGTCAACGCTGGTGTATGCGCGGCGGGAGCGACTGCATCCCGGACTGCTCGATCAGATGGTCGGCGGCGGCGCGGCGGCGATTGAGATTTTTGCCGCGCGCGGCCACTTCAACTACTCCGACCGCCAGCATGTGCGCGAGATCGCCAACTGGTTTCGCGGCACCGGCATCGCGTTCCACTCGATGCACGCGCCCATGCACGCCGACGACGAGTGGGGACGCAGTGGGGCCCCGCCGCTCAACATTGCGGCCGTCGAAAAACGCGACCGCATCGCCGCCATGGACGAGATCAAGCGCGCCCTCGAAGTCGCGGAGCAAATGCCGTTTCAGTTCCTGGTGCAGCACGTCGGCGTCGGCCGAGAGACTTCCACAGAGCAGAAGTTGGAATCGGCGATGACCTCGCTGGAACATTTGCGCGCCTTCGCTAAGCCGCTGGGAGTGCAGATCGTCGTGGAGAACATTCCCAACGATCTCTCAACTCCGGAGAACCTGGTGGAGTTGCTGCGGGCGGCCCGCTTTACCGATGTGGGAGTGTGCTTCGATGTGGGACACGCGCACATCGGGCCAGGTATTCCTCAGGCATTCGAGACGCTAAAGCAGTTGATTCGCACTACACACGTGCACGACAACGACCAACAACGCGATGCGCACCTGTGGCCGGGGAGTGGCACCATCGATTGGAAAGAAACGCTGGCGCTGTTGCGCACCGCTCCGCAGGTTCCGACACTGTTGCTGGAGATCGAGGGCATCGAGGGCGAGAATGTTTCCGCGAAGATGGCGGAGGCGTTCAGTAAGTTGGAAGACTAGGGATTAGTAAGGCACCGAAAGACAGGACTCATGGAAACATCGACTGCAACCATATCGACGATTCGCGAAGTCGGCAAACACGAAGGCCAGAGCGTCATCATCCGCGGGTGGCTATATAACTTGCGCGCCAGCGGCAAGCTGCTGTTCCCGCAATTCCGCGATGGCAGCGGCGTCATCCAGGGCGTGGTCGCGAAGAGCGCGGTCTCGCCTGAACTGTTCGAATCCATCAAGGGGCTGACGCAGGAGTCGAGCGTGATCGTCACCGGCACAGTGCGCGCCGACCAGCGCGCGCCCGGCGGTTACGAACTCGACGTCACCGATGCGAAAGTGGTGCAGCGCGTGAATCCCGACGATCCTTATCCCATCACGCCCAAGGAGCACGGCGTCGATTTCCTGATGGAGCACCGCCACCTCTGGATGCGCTCGCCGCGGCAGGCGGCCATTTTGCGCGTGCGCGCCGAAATCATCAAAGCGGCCCGCGATTATTTCGACGAGCGCGGATTTACGCTCACCGATCCGCCCATCCTGACGCCCGCCGCGTGCGAAGGCACCACCACGCTGTTCCCGGTGGACTACTTCGATGAGCAGGCGTACCTGACGCAGTCGGGGCAGCTCTACATCGAGGCAACGGCGATGGCGCTAGGAAAGGTGTATAGCTTCGGCCCCACGTTTCGCGCGGAGAAATCGAAGACGCGCCGCCATCTCACCGAGTTCTGGATGGTGGAGCCAGAGGTCGCCTACGCCACGCTGGACGACCTGATGGTGCTGGCAGAGGAGTTCATCACTTTCATTGTGAAGCGCTGTCTGGAGAAGAGACGCCCGGAGTTGGAGACCATTGGGCGCGACATCAGCAAGCTGGAGAAAATTGATGCTCCGTTCCCGCGCTTGAGCTACGGCGATGCGGTCAAGATGCTGCAAGAAGCTCACGCCAAGGGACTGATCGAGAACAATTTTGAGTACGGCGGCGACTTTGGCTCGCCTGACGAGACCTACATCTCGTCGCAATTCGATCGGCCGGTCATCGTGAATCGCTATCCCGCGGTGGTGAAGGCGTTCTATATGGAGCCCGATCCCGAGCGGCCCGACCTGGCGCTATGCATGGACGTGCTCGCGCCCGAGGGCTACGGCGAAATCATCGGAGGCTCGCAGCGCATGGCGTCCTACGAACTGCTGCTGCAGCGCATTCATGAGCACGAGCTGCCGGAAGAGGCCTTCCAGTGGTACCTTGATCTGCGCAAGTTCGGAGGAGTTCCGCACGCGGGATTCGGCATGGGCATCGAGCGCGCGGTAGCGTGGATCTGCGGCCTGGACCACGTGCGCGAGACCATTCCGTTCGCCCGCACGCTGCACCGGCTGTATCCGTAGTGGCGTAGAGAGCGGGGATTCCCGCTAGTAAATGGGGCCTTCGACTTCGCTCGGTCGAAAATCATTTACCACGGAGACACGGACATCACGGAGTCTTGTTAATGAAATCTCTCTGTGGTCTCTGTGTCTCCGTGGTGATTCTCATGTCCTCGGGTGGGCCAAAGACCCTTGGACGTTCAGGATGACACATATGGCAACCAGTCCAACTACCAAACCGCTGCAGCACGTTGACGTACCCAGGCAGATTCGCATCATTGGCGTTCCGCTGGACCTCGGCCAATCGCGGCGCGGGGTTGATATGGGGCCATCGGCTGTCCGCGTCGCCGGGCTGGAGAGCAAGCTTGAAGAACTCGGCTACGTCGTGACGGACGGAGGGAATGTTTCCGTCGCGGTGCTGGAGACACGTCCCGAGGGCGACCCCCGAGCCAAGTACCTCACCGAGATCACGGAAACTTGCTCCAAGGAAGCCGAGTTGGTGATGAAGGCGCTGGAGTCCGGCCAGATTCCCATCGTACTCGGCGGAGACCATTCCATCGCTGCGGGCACGGTGTCGGGCGTGGCCGAATATTATCGCCGCCAGAACCAGAAGATCGGCCTGATCTGGATCGATGCCCACAGCGACATCAACACGCCTGACAGTTCCCCTAGCGGCAACGTGCATGGCATGCCGCTGGGCGCGATCATGGGAATGTTCGACTCGCCGCTCACTAACCTCTTTGGGTTCGCTCCCAAGGTGCATCCGAATAACTGCGTGCTGGTGGGAATTCGCGACGTGGACAGTCACGAGCGCGAGAATATTAAGCGCTCAGGCGTGCACGTGTTCACCATGCGCGACATCGACGAGCGCGGCATGCGCACCGTGATGGAAGAGGCCCTCCGCCTCGCCGGACGCGGCACCGTGGGCTATCACGTCTCGCTCGACATGGACTGGATCGATCCGGAAGACGCACCGGGTGTGGGAACTCCGGTGTGGGGCGGTGCCACGTATCGCGAAGGCCACTTGGCGATGGAGATCATCGCCGACCACGGACGGATGCTGAGTTTCGAAATTGTCGAAGTGAATCCGGTGCTCGACGAACGCAACCAGACCGCCGAGCTGGCGGTGGAGCTGGCACTTTCGGCGTTCGGGAAGAAGATCCTGTAGGGCCGGAGTTTTCCCTTGCTGCGACTTGTTAAACATGTTTAACATCTAACAACAGAGGGAATTCTATGTTGGGCATTCGCCTGGAACCCGAACTGGAAAAGCGGCTGGAGAAGCTGGCCAAGCAAACCGGACGTAGCAAGAGCTACTACGCCCGGCTCGCCATCCATCAGTATCTCGAGGACCGCGAGGACTACCTGCTGGGAATTGCCGCGCTGGAGCGCAAAGAGCCAAGGATTTCGCTGGAGGAATTGGAACGCGAACTTGGCTTGGACGGTTGAGTTCCAGAAGTCGGCAGCCAAGCAGCTCCGTGAACTCGATCGGCCCATTCAACAACGCATCCTCATTTACTTTCGCACGCGTGTGCTGGCCGCGGATGACCCGCGGCAACTGGGCAAAGCATTGACGGGCGACATGGGCGGTCTGTGGCGATATCGCATCGGGGATTACCACGCCATCTGCAAACTGGAAGACGAGCGGCTAGTCGTACTGGTGTTGGAGCTCGGGCACAGTCGTGAGGTCTATCGTTGACGGGCGTTCTCAAGCAACTCTTCGAGCAGCACTTTCACGCTCCGGCCACGCGGGTGCAGCCGCTGCAGGGAAATCTCGGCGGATCGGGACGCAACATCATCCGACTCGCTAACGATCACGACACGGCGATCGGGATCTTGTACGGCGTGCGCGAAGAGAATCTTGCGTTTATCGAGTTCTCCCGTTGTTTTCGCCGCCACGGACTTACGGTGCCGGAAATCTATGCGGAAGACTTAAGCGAGGGCGCGTATCTGGAGCAGGACCTCGGCGACACCACTCTGTATGAGTTTCTGTCGCAGAATCGCGCTGGTGACGAAATTTCTCCCGAGGTAATCGAGGCGTATCGCAAAGTCGTGGAGGTGTTGCCGCGCTTTCAGGTCGAAGCCCGTAGCGACATCAACTACAAGGTCTGCTATCCGCGAACCAGTTTTGATCGCCAGTCCATCGCGTGGGACCTGAACTATTTCAAGTACTACTTTCTGCGGCTCGCCGGCATTCCCTTCAATGAACAGGCGCTGGAGAACGATTTTGCGCGCCTGACAAGATTCCTGTTAGGCGCCGATCGCGATTATTTTCTCTATCGCGACTTCCAATCGCGCAACGTGATGCTGGTGGACGGCAACCCGTTCTTCCTCGACTACCAGGGTGGACGCAAGGGCGCGCTGCAATATGACATCGCTTCCCTGCTGTTCGATTCCAAGGCCGACCTGCCGCCCCAACTGCGCCAGCAACTACTCGATCATTACCTCGACACGCTCGCGGGGTTCATCCCGCTGCAGCGTGACGCGTTTCTGCACCACTATTACGCCTACGTTTACGTGCGCATGATGCAGGCGCTTGGCGCGTACGGCTTTCGTGGATTCTACGAGCGCAAGCCGCACTTCCTGCAGAGCGTGCCGTATGCGCTGAAGAACATTCGCTGGCTGCTGCACAACGCGACGCTGCCCATCAAGCTGCCGGCGCTGATGGCCGCCTTCACCGGCATGCTGGCCTCGGAGACGTTGCAGGACGTCGCCGCCGAGTCCGAGAATCTCACCGTGAGGATCACCAGCTTCTCGTTTCATCGCGGCTTGCCGAAAGACGACACGGGGCATGGCGGAGGATTTGTTTTCGATGCACGCAGCCTGCCCAATCCCGGACGCGAAGAGTACTTCAAGCCGCTCACCGGCAAAGACGCGCCGGTCGCGGAGTACCTGAACCAGCACGAGAGCGTGCAGCAATACCTCGCTAGCGCTCTGTCGCTGGTCGATGCCAGCATAGCCAATTACCAGGAGCGCGGATTCAAGAACCTGGCGGTTTCGTTTGGCTGCACCGGAGGCCAGCATCGCTCGGTCTATCTGGCCGAGCAGTTGGCAAATCACGTGCGCGGCCGCAATGGCATAGATGTGGTACTGCGCCATCGCGAACTGGAAGGCTCCGGCCAATGAAGGCGATGATTCTGGCGGCAGGCTTGGGCACGCGGCTGCGACCGCTCACCGACGATCGTCCCAAGGCGCTGGTGGAAATCAACGGGCGCACGTTGCTGGAAATCACGTTGGCTCGACTGCGCGGATTCGGCGTGCGCGAAGTGATCGTCAACGTACATCACTTCTCTGACATGGTCATGGACTACCTCGCGGCGAAGCAGAACTTTGGCATGCGGATTGAAGTTTCGCGCGAGGATGTGCTGCTCGACACCGGCGGTGGGCTGAAGCAGGCTGCCTGGTTCTTCCTGGAGGATTCGCCGGAGCGAGATCAGCCGTTCCTGCTGCACAACGTGGACGTGCTCAGCACGATTGATTTCGGCCGCATGTTGCGATTTCATGCCGAGAACCAAGCGCTGGCTACTCTGGCGGTGCAGGAGCGGACAAGTTCGCGCCACCTTCTATTCGACGAGCAACTCCAGCTTTGCGGGCGGCGCTTCGAGCGCGAAGACCGCACCGAGTTAGTTCGGCCAACTCAGCCGTTACAGGCGCTGGCGTTTTCAGGCATCCACGTCATCTCTCCGCGATTGCTGACGCTGATGACGGAGGAAGGGCTGTTCTCCATCATCGACGTGTATCTGCGCCTCGCCGGACAGCAGAGAAAGCTCATGGCCTTTAACGCTGACGAGTCTTACTGGCGGGACGTCGGCACGCTCGAGAGCCTGAATGAGGCCGAGCAGGATTTGCGGAGCGGAGTCATCTCACGGTGAGAGTACCGATGCTCGGCAAGCGGGGAATTCTGTTGCGCCTCTTGGCTCGTGCGACGTCAGGGAGCAGCACTCCATTTAGACTGCATTCATGAAGAAACTCCGGGTAGGCGTTCTGTTTGGCGGGCGCAGTGGCGAGCACGAGGTGTCGCTGTTGTCGGCGGCCTCGGTGCTGAATGCAATCGACAAGAAGAAGTACGAAGTGGTCCCCATCGGCATCACCAAAGAGGGCCGTTGGGTGACTGCTGCGCACGCCAAGCGCCTGCTCAAGGGCGATGCGGCTACCGATCCGGCGGCACGGCATTTGCGCGCGGGCGATCCCCAAGCCACCTCGGCTGCAGCCGTACTGGCCAAGGGCGAGGGCGTGGTGGTGCCGCCGATGCCCGGCCACGATCATTCCTCGCTCGTGCCGTTCGAGACCGACACCGCTCAGGTTCATGCCGCGGCAAACTCCGTCAACGTCGATGTCATCTTTCCCGTGCTGCACGGCACTTTCGGCGAAGACGGAACCATCCAGGGCCTGCTGGAATTGGCTGACATTCCCTACGTGGGCGCGGGCGTTCTGGGCTCTGCGGCCGGCATGGATAAGGACGTGATGAAGCGCCTGTTCCGCGATGCCGGGCTGCCCATCGTGAAGCACGTCACGGTGCTGCGCAGCGCGTGGCGCGAGCAGCCGAAGAAGGCGCGCAAGTTGATTGAGAGCGAGCTGAAGTACCCGGTGTTCGTGAAGCCGGCAAATTTGGGCTCGTCGGTGGGCATCAGCAAGGTGCACGATACTTCTGAGCTGGCCGCGGCCATGGACGACGCTGCCCAGTTCGATCGCAAGCTGGTCATCGAACAGGGCGTCGGCGGCACCAAAGCCAAGGCGCGCGAGATCGAGTGCTCGGTGCTGGGTAACGACAATCCCATGGCCTCGGTGCCAGGCGAGATCGTGCCCATCAAGGAGTTTTACGATTACGACGCCAAGTACCTGGTGGAAGGCTCGCGGCCGATTATCCCCGCCAAGCTGACCAAGGGCAAGCTGAAGGAGGTGCAGCGGCTCGCCGTCGCCGCGTTTCAGGCGGTCGATTGCGCGGGACTGGCGCGAGTAGATTTCCTGATGGATCCGCGGTCGGAGAAAATGTACGTCAACGAGATCAACACCATGCCAGGATTCACGTCGATCAGCATGTATCCCAAGCTATGGGCGGCCAGCGGCGTGCCGTATGCCGAGCTGATCGACCGGCTCATCCTGTTCGGGCTGGAGCGCCATGCTGAGAAAAAGCAGAACCAGTACAGCCGCTAACCAATTCCCCAATGCGCCGTCTATTTTCTTGCAGGGAGCGATGCTGTAAGGGGTATGTACAGGCATCCGTTCCTCCGGAACCGCATGCCCCAGGCACCGCCCGCTGCTCTCTCCTTTCGCAGGGAACCAAGCCAGGCTCCTTCACGTACAACAACGTGGAGGAGCTTGTGCGCAAACTCATTCTGGTCCTATCTATCTCACTCCCCTTGTTGGCCCTGTCGGCCTTTGCCCAGGACTGGTCGAAGTCCTACACCGTAGGGGCGAAACCCTCGCTTCGGGTCGACACCAATGACGCCGCCATCGAAGTCACCCGCGGTGCAAGCAATACGATCGCCGCTCGCGTAGTCACCGAGGGCTACAAGAACGGCGCCGCGGATCTTCGCATTACCGAGCACCAGGACGGCGACAAGGTCGAGTTGAACGTCCACTTTCCCAACGAGAGTGGCATGCACATTACCTGGCGCAACCGCCGTGCCCGCATCGAAGTGCAGGTGCCGGCCGAGACCACGCTCGATCTGCACTCCAGTGACGGCCACATCAATGTGGATGGGACCACGGGACCGGCCAAGATCGACACCAGCGACGGAGCGGTCGAGGTGCACAACTTCACCGGCAACATACGCGCCCGCACCAGTGACGGCCACATCACCGTCGATGGCGTGGTCAACGAGGTGTACCTGAGCAGCGGCGACGGTCATATCGAGTTCACCGCGCGTCCGGGATCGAAGATGGCCCGCGGCTGGCTGCTGCACACCGGCGATGGCCGGGTGGAGGTCAAGCTGCCGAGTGAATTTGCGGCTGAACTGTCCGCCCATACGGGCGACGGCCACATCACGCTCGACTTCCCGGTGACCGTCAGCGGATCGATGGATCGTTCGCGGATCCGCGGCAAGCTGAACGGCGGCGGCGAGTTGCTGGAAATTACCACCGGCGATGGCAGCATTCACGTGGGCAAGCTGTAGGTCGGGCTGCGGAACAGATGACCCCCCATTCGGGGCACTCACTGTTCCTGACGGCCGCGGTGCGCGGGTAGTAGACTGTACCCGCCATGACTCTGTTCCAAACTAAGCCTTATGATTCCGCGCGGGCCCGCAAACGGCGCATCGGGATCACTTCCTTCGTCAGCGTCCTTCTTATCGTCTCCCTCCTCACGTGGAACTTCCGCCACTACCCTCAGGAGCACGTGGTTGACACGTTCTTCGCGGCCCTGCAGCAGCAGGACTACGAAAAGGCCTACGGCATCTGGAACCATGATGCCGACTGGAAGCAACATCCTCAGCAGTACGCGAAGTACACCTTTCAGAACTTCATGCAGGACTGGGGACCGGGCGGCGAGTGGGGCGTCATCAAGAGCTATCACGTGGACGGCTCCGCGGTTCCCAAGGGCGGCAACGGCACCAAGTTCGACGTAGCCAGCAGCGGCGTGGTCGTGGTGGTGACGGTCAACGAACGCATCGGCCAGAAAGCCCACGTCTGGGTTGAGAAGTCGGACAAGACGTTGGGGTTTTCGCCGTTCTAACGGGTGCCTTTCGTCTTGTCGAGGGGCTGAACAAAAGGCCTCGAAGAGTATTCGCGGCTGAATTGCTTGCCCGGGCCCCGCCCGAACATCCATGGTCTTCTAGGCTATTTCGGTTTGCACTCCAGCGCTCGATACGCTCGCGCGGGAGTGTAAAAGGACGTAGCGGGACACTTTGTAAAGGATGTCATGGGACTGAACAGACAAGAAGGCCGAGGTCGAGCAGTTGCTGGAGAACATTCGGAACTAGATTTCGCTGAATATTCCTGTGCGGCCTTCTTTTGTTTTCATTGACTTAGGCGGAAATTGGTCGCATGTCATTCACTCTATAGGTAGTTACAGCTATTCATTTCTGCTAATTGGACTTAGCTGGCGTCGTGAGAGAAGCTATGTCGTCCCCGGGGGACTCGGACCGTTTTCTCGCGCTACCCAGCACTCCCTCCTCCCACCCCACGAAGCGCGGCGCTTCGCCGGGACCTAGGCTCCGGGGGCTGTTTTTTGGGCCGTCGTATCGCCATTGCAACCCAAACCTTGGTTCTTGCACAGCTTGTGAAGCGCGGCTCTGCCTACGACTGCAAGTTTACGGCATAGCGGGCGCAGCTCTACCTTCGCTTCGGCTCGGCTACGTCGATTCGACAAATCAATCAGGCGATGGATTTGGCCTCCTTCTGGTCTGGCGCGCTATCGGGGATGGCGCGGGCGGGTGGTTTCTTCATTTCTGACGATTCGGGCTGTGCTTGCTGCGCGGCCTCTTTTTGGGTTGCTGCTTGCTCGGCGGCCTGCTTCTTGAGCAGTTGTTCGGCGGCCAGCGTCCTGATTGCTATCGCTGCTCCAGCGGCTTCGGTCGGCTCGTGTACCGCGCTTGCAATCCAACAATCGGGCTACAGTCCCACTCTCTGTTCGCGGCCATGTTCGGGCTGACAGCCTGCGCAAAATACAACTTTGGGTTCCCGGTAGCGCCGGGAAACGGTGGGGAGATCGGAAACCATCGGAGGCCTCTAAGAGTGCCCTAGAGACTTCTGGCAGACCGATTTGCTAATGTATATGCGAATCCCCTCGTGTCATCACATTGTTATTGCAGCCGTCTGGGGATTCAGCGAATCGTCCAGTGTAATTCCGTCCGAACGCAAATAGCGGCGGTCGTCTCCGGGTTCCTGTCGGTTCGCGAGTTTTACAGAAATTGAACGGAGGCTTGCATGTCTAGAGGGGAAGCGCGGCTGGGGTTGCCGGTCGTTTTGTCTATTGTCTGTCTCGCCGTCGGGTGCTCGTCCGAGCATTCGAAACCGCTCGAGGAGACTCGCCCCGTCAAGACGATGGTCGTGGCTGCAGGGGACAGGCCAACCGTACGTTCCTTCGCCGGAAGAGTTGAGGCGTCGAGAACGGCTGATCTGGCCTTCCAGGTGTCCGGAGTTCTCATCAGCTTGCCGATTCGTGAAGGCGAACGGGCCGCCAAAGGCGTAACCGTCGCCCAGCTTCGGCAGGACGAATTCCAGGCCCGCTTGAAGACCGTGCAGGCCCAACTCGACCAGGCCCGCTCCCAGTTACAGGCGGTCGAAACCAGGCTGGCCAACGCCAAGACGGAGTTTGAACGCTTTTCACGCCTCGTTGGCACCAGTGCAGTTTCGCGCTCGGAATTTGACGCCGCTGAAACTGCGTACCGCGTTGCCCAGGACGAGCAGAAGTCCCAAGAAGCTTCGGTTCGCGGACTCGAAGCCCGCCTCGCTGAATCAACCCTTCAGCTCGGCGACAGCACGCTGCGTGCTCCCTATGACGGCGTCGTCGCGCAGCGGCTCGTGGATGTAGGCCAGAACGTGACGGCGAACAGTCCAGCGATACGATTCCAGAACGTGGACGAAATCGACATCGTGGTGGATGTTCCGGAATCGTTCATGGCTGCGGAAAGCCGCAGGTCCGACATTGTGCAGAGTGTGGCGGAATTCGGCATGGCGCCGGGCCGCCAGTTTCCGGTGACGATTCGAGAGATCACGCAAGTAGCGGACCCCAAGACGCAGATCTTTCAAGTGCGCTTCACCATGAAAGCGCCGCCGGGCATCACCGCGCTGCCCGGCATGACAGCGTCGGTTGTGATCACCACCCGCGGAGGCGGAGCGGCAGGCAACCGGGTCCTGGTGCCGGTCTCGGCGGTTTCCAAGCAGGAAACAGGCGAGCAAGTAGTGTGGGTCCTGGGGGCGGACAAGGTGGTCCATGGGCGGAAGGTGAAATTGGGCGCTCCGACGGATGACCTCATCGTGATCGAGGAAGGCCTGCAACCCGGCGACCGGATTGTGGTGGCGGGAGCACCGTTCATGCGCGATGGGATGAAAGTCCGCGATCTGGGCGATGCGCTGGGAGGCGGCCAATAATGAACCCCGCCGTATATTCGGTCAAGAACAGCAGGATCATTTTCGCACTGACGTTTATCGTCCTGGTGGGCGGGATCTTCGCGTACAAAAATCTCGGGCGCTTGGAAGACCCGGAGTTCACCATCAAGCAGGCCTTGATTGTCACGCCGTATCCGGGGGCCAGCCCGGACGAAGTCGCCAAAGAAGTCACGAACCCCATCGAAAGCGCGGTCCAGCAGATGGGTCAGGTGGACCGGGTGGAATCGGAGTCCAGCAGGGGACGGTCGCTGGTCAGGGTCCACATAAAAGATCGGTACCACAAAGACACCATCCCTCAGGTTTGGGACGAACTCCGGCGCAAGGTCAACGATGTGCAACCCCGGCTGCCACCCTCGGCGCGCGGCGCGTCGATCGTGGTGGACGACTTCGGCGACGTTTACGGCGTCTTTATGGCCATCACCGGCAAGGGCTTCTCGCAGCCCGAGCTTCGCCGCTATGCCGACTCCGTCCGCCGCGAGTTGCAGTTGGTTCCCGGCGTTGCCAAGGTCGATCTGTTCAGTGAGCAACAGGAAGTCGTCTTTTTGGAAATCTCGCGTTCACGGCTGGCGAGCCTCGGAATTAATGAGAACCAGATCTACTCCCAGCTGCAGGCGAAAAACGTTGTCGCCGACGGTAGACGCGTACGCGTGGGCGGGCAATACGTCGCCATCGATCCTACGGGCGAATTTAAGTCGGCCGAGGACATGCTCAACCTGGTGATCGGAGCGGATAGAACCGGCCGCCAACTCTTACTGAGAGATGTCGCGACCATCGAGCGCAGCTACGAAGATCCGCCGCGCCGCCTGTTAAAGTACGACGGCCAGCCCGCCATTGGCCTGGGCATCTCCACCGTGCCTGGCGGCAATGTGGTGACGATGGGCGACGGCGTCCTGAAGAAACTTGCGGAGCTAAGGCGCAACCAGCCGGTCGGCATTGAGTTCCACGACATAAACTTTCAGCCCACGGCGGTGACTGAGGCCACTGCGGCCTTCACCTTCAATCTAATCAAGGCGGTCACCATCGTCTTTGTCGTGCTGCTGTTCGCGATGGGCCGCAAGGCCGGATTCATCATCGGGTTTGTGCTCTTTATCACAATCGTCGGCACCTTCTTGGTCATGGAAATAAAGGGGGGCCTCCTCTTGGAGCGCATCTCCCTCGGCGCCCTGATCATCGCGTTGTGCATGCTCACCGACAATGCGATCGTCGTGACCGAAGGGTTCAAGGTTGGAATCGAAGCCGGTAAAGACAAGCTTCAGGTCGTCCGCGATGTGGTGGCCCAAAACCAGTGGCCGCTGTTTTTTGCCACCAGCATCGCCATTTTGGCATTTGCCGCTATCGGCCTGTCGCAGGATTCTGCGGGCGAACTAATGAACTCGCTGTTCTGGGTCATCTGTATTTCGCTCACTCTGAGCTGGGTGGCAGCGATCACTATCACTCCGCTGCTGGCGTACCAGTTCCTTAAGCCGGTAGAGGGCGGAGGTGGTGAGGCCCATGCATACGATGGTGCGATGTTTCAGATCTACCGCCGCTTCCTGATCTGGGCGCTGCGGTCGCGTCTTTTGGTGCTGGTGGGAACGGTTGTGCTCTTCTTCGCGGCGCTGTACGGCTTTGCTAGAGTCGATCAGAGCTTCTTTCCGCCCGCAACCCGGCCGCAGTTCATGATCGACACGTTCCTGCCATCCGGCACCCATATCCGGGTCACCGAGGCCTACGCCGCCGAAGTGGAAAAATACCTTCTCTCGCAACCCGGTGTGACCCACGTGTCGTCATTCATCGGGGGCGGCGCCTTGCGGTTTTTGCTCGTTTACTCCGCAGAACAGCCCAATACGGGGTACGTACAGTTCCTAGTTGAAGTCGATGACTGGCGGAAGATCGACGGTTTGGTGCCCAAGCTGCAGAAATACCTGGAAGAGAATTACCCGAACGCCAATACCAACGTAAAGAAGTTTCAGCTGGGTCCGGGCGCCGGAGGACGGGTTCAGGCGCGCTTCCGCGGACCTGATCCCGACACGCTGCGCGCGCTGGCCGAACAGGCGCAGAACATCATTCAAGACAGCGGCGAAGCCGTGGGCGTGCGCGTGGATTGGCGCCAGCGCGAGAAGGTGCTGCGTCCGAAGATTCTCGAATTGCAGGCGAACCGCAACGGCCTCACCCGCGTCGATGTGGCGCAGGCCTTGGAATCCGGCTTCGCTGGACGTGCGGTCGGGTTCTATCGCGAACCGGGCGGCACGAACGCGGGCATCTTCCCGCAAGAGGCCAGGTTGTTGCCGATTATCGCTCGACCTCCGCTGGCGGAACGGAACAACGTCGATGAGATTAACAATCTGCAGATCTGGAGCCCCGTCGCGGGGCGCATGATCCCGATGAGTCAGGTCGTTTCCGGCGTTGAAGTAGCATGGGAGGACCCGATTGTGATGCGTCGCGATCGCGAGCCGACCATCACGGTGTTTGCCGACGGGCGTGGCGTTCTACCCAGCCATTTGATGAACGCCGTGCGGAATAAGATCGAGCATATCCAACTGCCTCCCGGCTATACGCTGGAGTGGGGTGGCGAGTACGAGGATTCCAACAATGCCCGGGCTTCGCTGGCCGAACCACTGCCGGCGACGGTGCTCGCCATGGTGTTTATCGTGGTGTGCATCTTCAATTCTTTCCGCGCCACTGCTGTGATCTGTCTGGCCGTACCGTTGGCGATCATCGGAGCGACGGCGGGACTCATCATCACCAACAATCCGTTCGGGTTTATGGCCCTTTTGGGGCTGCTCGCCCTGGGTGGCGAACAGATCAAGAACTCGATTGTCTTGGTGGAGGAGATCTACATCCTGATGCACGCCGGGATGGAGCCGTATCCGGCGATCGTGCAGGCGGGCGTCAATCGCTTGCGTCCGGTACTTCTGGTCGTGCTGACGACGGTGCTGGGAATGATTCCGCTCCTCATGGATCCATTCTTCTCAAACATGGCGGCGGTCATTATGTTCGGACTGGCCTTTGCCTGCGTGTTGACGATGATCGTGGTACCCGTGCTGTACGCCGCATTCTTCCGTATAAAGGAGCCGGATTCGGAGTTGCCGGCTACACCGGGAGTCGCCTAGACAACGGAGTATGTGCGCAGGAAGGGTTTGCTGAGAATCATTAACTGAAGTTTGGAATCGGATTGGCCGCACTGTAAGGAAGGAAAATGAGTTCATCATCGGCACAAAAGTTCTCCCTTGGGACGTCAATCGCGATGGTTGCAGAAGCAGCGAAGAGTCGACTGGAAAGTCTGGGGCCGATGGAGAGGCTGGCAGCCGCTGCGGCGGTCCCCTTGTTGCTGGTTCTATCCGGTTGCCTGATGGGCCCCCACTATAAGCGCCCGGCAGTCAGCGCTCCGCCGACGTACCGGGCCCCGGCCGAGCCCGCGCAGCGAGCCGAAGCTGCGCCGCAAGCCCAGTCCACGCAGTCGGCCGACTTTGCCGACCTGCCGTGGTGGGAGGTCTTCCACGATGACACATTGACCCAACTCATCAAAACAGCTCTGGCCAACAATCACGATCTGGCCGCCGCCGTGGCCCGTGTCGAGCAGGCAGACCAGGTCGGGGCGCAAGCCCGATCGCAGTATTTTCCCGTCCTGGGTTATGCGACACTTACCAGCTACGGCCATAATCAGTTCGTCTACAGCCCGATTGCCCCGCCGAGCGGTGCTCAAGGGTTCCTTATGGCCATCGGACGGGCCTCGTGGGAGGCCGACCTCTGGGGCCGCATCCGCCGCACCAATGAGGCCGCTCAGGCCCAACTTCTAGCTACCGAAGAGGCGCGTCGCGGTGTCATGCTCACACTGGCGAGCGGTGTTTCCCAGGCCTACTTCGAACTCCTGGGACTGCGCTATCAACTCGACATCGCCAAAGCCTCCAAGGATTCGCTCACCGAAAACCTTAAGTTAGTCACACAGCGCGAACAGGAAGGCCTCGGTAATGGGTTGCAGACGTCGCGCGCCGCAACAGAACTGGCGAATGTCGCGGGCAGCGTTCCGGAGCTGGAACGACTCATTGCACTGAAGGAAAACCAGATCAGCGTATTGCTGGGTAAGAACCCTGGCCCCGTTGAAACCAAGCCGAAATTCCTTGGCGAGATTCCGCCCGAAATCCCCGCCGGATTGCCGTCGTCATTGCTGGAGCGCCGGCCGGATGTGCGCGCCGCCGAGGAGGCGATGCGCAGTGCCAACGCCCAGATCGGCGTTGTCCAGACAGCCTACTTCCCCACCATCGGACTCACCACCTTCTTCGGCAAATTAAGCACGCCACTCGAGAACCTTTCCTCCAACAGGACGAATGCCTGGAGCCTGGCCGCTTCTATCTCTGGCCCCATCTTCACTGCCGGCGCGATTACCGCCCAAAAACATCAGGCGATCGCTGCCTGGGAACAAACCCGCGAACAGTACTTGCAGACGGCTTTGAGCGCATTTCGGGATGTCTCCGACGCTCTCATTTCGCGCGAGAAAATTGACGAGGTTCGGGCCGAGCAGGCGAAGGCGGTGAAAGCCAACGAAGATGGGCTCCGGCTTACCACTTTGCGTTTCGACAATGGGCTGTCCGGAAACATCCCCGTCATCGAGGCCAACCAGCGCCTGTACTCCGCCCAGCTTGCTCTCGCCCAGACCGAGGTCAGCCGGCGGCTGGTGGTTGTCCAGCTCTACAAGGCGTTGGGCGGGGGATGGAAGTTGACTGATTCGCAGTGGGTAGCGGCCAGCACGGCTCCCGACGCGCAGAGTACGGTGCCGGCAAAGCAGCCGTAGCATGACATCTCGACACACGTGGCTTCATGCGCGCGTGTGATTTGAGGCAGCGGGTTAGTCGTATTGGCTCCGGATTTTGACAATTAAGATAGGCAGTAGCGGTGGTCGGGTTGATGCCGCTTTCCGTGCAGTCGTTTCGACGCTAACATGGTGGGAAAACAGAGTCGCCTCAAAGGGGAATGTCACTTATGTCTGAGCAGCCCACTTCGCCACGCAATATCAAAGAACCCTCGTATGCCGATGCCATCATTCCAATTGTTACCCTGATTACCCTGGTCGCGGGGGGCGTCTATCTGTTTGGCTTGTCTGCAACCGACGGCCCCATGCAGGTTGCCTTGATTCTCAGCGCAACGGTCGCCACCCTGATCGTTCTCAAGAATGGGCACACGTGGGATGAAGTCTCCAAATCCGGGGGGACCGCACTCGCTTCCGTCTCCACCCCGTTTTTTATTCTGTTCAGCGTAGGGGCCCTGATTGGCACCTGGAACATGTCGGGCACGATCCCGACCATGGTTTATTACGGCATTCAATTGCTGCATCCTTCGTATTTCTACGTCGCTGCATTCGTTATTTGCGGCATCATATCGCTTGGCATCGGGAGTTCCTGGACGACGGCCGGGACGATGGGTGTGGGCCTGGTTGGACTCGCGGCGATGGTCGGCGTCTCTCCGGCCATCACCGCCGGAGCCGTCGTGTCTGGCGCCTACGTAGGCGACAAATTGTCCCCTCTATCTGAAACGACCGTCTTGACAGCCGAGCTGGCTGGGATCGACGTCCTTACGCATATCCGCGCGATGATTTGGAGTTCCGGCCCTGCCGCCATCATTGCGTTCGTTGTTTTCGCGCTTCTCAGTTTTCGGGAAGGTGGGGTTGTCCACAATGTGGACACTGCCAGCGAACTCTCTAAGCTGAATCAGATCTTTTGGATCACCCCTTTGAATTTGCTCCCCCTGCTTCTTCTGGTGGTACTTTCGTTTCGGAAGGTGCGGGCCTCTCTCGCCATCCTCGCTTCGGCTGTGTTCGCAGGCCTCATGGCCACGATTCTGCAACGGCCCGCCATGGCACACCTTGTCATCGATTCGACGTTTTGGGCGCCACTCGCCTTTCTCCGAGGCGTGTGGCTGGTCATGGCGAATGGCTACCACTTGAATTCGGGCGTCCCGGAAATCGACAGCCTTCTGTCACGGGGCGGCATGCGAAGCATGTTGCCCACGCTCTGGATCATTATCGGCGCCGTGGTCTTTGGCACGTTGCTGGAAGAATTCAATCTGCTCGGGAAGCTGATTAACCCGATTCTAGAGCGAGCCAAAACCACGGGAAGTTTGATCGCGGCAGTGGTTGGGACCGCGATCGGACTGAATATCGTTGCCGCCGACCAATACATCGCACTGGTGTTGCCTATTCGGCTGTATAGCGCCGCTTTCCAGAAACGCGGCCTGAAGCCACAGAACTTGTCACGACCGGCTGCGGATGCAGGAACGGTGACGTCGGCGCTGGTGCCGTGGAACTCGTGTGGCGCCTTCATGGCCGGTACGCTCGGCATACCCACCATGCTGTATTTGCCCTTCTGCATTTTCAACATTGCTTCCCCGATCATGTCGCTGTTGCTGGGATTCACGGGTTTCAAGATCGAGTACGTCCAGCCGGCCAAAACGCAGGCCGAAATCGCACTGAAGCTATAGAGACTGTTGAATTAGTTCAAGCAAAAACAGGAGGAATCAAGTATGCAAACGGCACTGAAGGCGACGCCCCTGCTGATTGCGCTGCTTTGGGTTCCGGCCCAGATCGTGGCACAGGACCCTGCGAATGCTCAGCAGGAGGCCATAACCAAGCTGCAGACCAGGATGGAGGAGATGCAGACACGGATGGCCGCGATGCAGGCTGAATTGGATGCGCTGCACGGGACGGTCGATCTCTCCCACGAGGTGACGGATCTGAAGAGCGTGCCCCAGTCTCTGGAAACGGGATCGATCGAGAGGACGATGCCACCATTGCCGCCTGCGGTCAAACTGACTCCGGAACAGCTGCAAACCGCGGTTGGCAAGGAGACCGCGGACTACGTGACGTTTTCCGAGGAGTCGGAACCCGTTCCCCGCCTCTGGAACGTTCCGCTGGAGTCCACCATGCCCGGGTTCTTCGTTCTGCCAGGCACCCAGACCATGCTGCGGATCAATGGGAACTTCAAGACCGATCTAATATACGATCCGCGACCCGCTGGGTTTCAGGACGCATTTATTCCCTCGACGATACCGGTTCCCCAGGTGTCGAGTACCAACAATTTCAACGCCGGCGTCCGTGAAAGCCGTTTCTCGACCGATTTTCGCATTCCCGTAAGCGGGGTTGGCACGGCACGGCTGTTCATGCAGATGGATTTCTTCGGTGGGAACGGAGCGACGACGCCACGCCTCCGCCATCTCTATGCCCAGGTGGGCAACATTCTGGTGGGCCAGACGAATTCGAATTTTATGGATCCGGACGCGTGGCCGGACATTGTCGATTTTTGGGGACCTTCCTCGGGGCTTCTTGCACGCCCTCCGCAGCTTCGATATAGCTTCATGCTGGGGAAGGGCTGGAGCGGCGCCGCATCCGTGGAGCAGCCAGACTCCGATATCAGGTTTTCGGTGAACGGCGCGCCCGCGGTCCCGGTCACTCCCGCTCCCGACGCCGCACTTCACGTCCGCTACGAAACCCAGCGCGGACATATCATGTTGGCGACTGTCTTTCGAAATCTGGCCGCCATTTTGCCGAACGGGGGGTCACAAGAGAATGCCTTCGGTTGGGGCCTGAGTTTCACCAGTACCTGGCGTGCATTTGGAAGGGACGCCATTAATTACCAGGTCGCGTACGGCAATGGAATCGCGCGCTATGGAGGTGACACCGGGGCCCTGGGTTTGGACGCGGCTCCCAGGTCACAAGCGGACCTCACGCTGAAAGCCCTGCCAATGTTTGCGCCATGGGTCAGCTATCAGCACTGGTGGGCCAGGTCCATTCGATCGAGCGCGACCTTCGGTTTCTCCCAGATTCAGAATACTGAGTTCCAGCCCGGCAACACCTATCACAAGAGCACGTATTCGTCAGCCAACATAATCTGGAATGCAGTCGGCAGCCTGGATTTTGGCGCGGAATTTTTGTATGGATGGGTCCAGGAGAAAGATGGATCCCATGCCAACGCGCCCCGTTTTCAGTTGTCGGGAAGGTACACGTTTGTGAAGCTGCACCCGGACGAATGAGTCGCCGTCCGCGCTGCACGGTCACCGGCTGCAACGATCAATGGCACGACACGCCTTGCTCGGCGGATCGAAAGCGGGGCCAGAACCAGGCGAGTCTGGGCAGCGGGTGCGCTGCGTGAAATTTGGGATGCGTCGTTGGACCGGGCATACCCGGCTGCACCGGCAGACGTTTCTCGCTGTCGCAGCGGTGTCGTTCATGATTCTTCCCGTCCACCCAGCGGCGGCGCAATCGAGCGCCCGGCAGACACCGTACTATCTTGGCCCCCCCACTCTCGACGTGGGCTGGACTCCGGGCGAATCACCGGCCACCACTCTGCAAACGATTCAGGACATATTCACTCCGCACAAGGGGCATCTCAATGTGGATCCGCTGGAAGATCCGCAGGATTTTCTCGCGAACAAGGCCGAAGCATTATCCGAAGCCAGCGGGTTGCGCTTGGCCCTCGCTTACACCATGCCCTTTCTGCAGGCGACTGGAAGCCCCGGCGATCGCTATGGTGGAGCGGGCGATCTCGATCTCATGTCGGTCTGGAAGCTGCTCGACCGACGCGGCGGTAAGAACACCGGCGAGCTCATCGTGTCGGGGGAGTACCGCTTCTCGATTGGATCACAGCCGCCATCCGATATCCGAGCCTCGATAGGCGCACTGATTGCTCCGGTCAGCGGTTTCAACGACCGTGGGTGGGTCCTCCGAAATGCCTACTGGTCCCAGCGGCTCTTCGACGGCAAGCTTCGCTTCATCCTCGGCCGCGCCGACCCGGCTGGTTACTTCGGCACCCACTGGCTGCAGAGCGCGGACATCTCGTTCATGAACCGGCATTTTGCCGGCCACCCCACCGTACCCTCGCCCGGCCACGGCGCGACGGCCGGTGTTTCCATTCGCCCCCGCGATTCCTACTACATCACCGTGGGCGCCAGCGACGCCTACGGCGATACCACCAAGATCGGACTGGGCACGCTTAAATACGGGGATTTCTTCACCTTTGCCGAGGTCGGAATCACCCCCAGGGTCCGCCGGTTGGCGGGACGCAGCCGATACTCGGTCGCGCCCTGGTACATGATGGCTCGCCAACGCGACGGCCTGCCCGCTTCCAAGGGCTTCATCCTCAGCGTCAATCAGGAACTCACCGACAGGCTCACCTTGATCGCGCGCTACGCCTATACCAGTTCTCCGGTGGACAGTCCGAGCACCGACGTCGCCCAGCAAGCGCAGGTCGGTTTGGGACTCCGCGGCATGTTTGGCAGCCTCGACGACCTCGCAGGTATTGCCTTTTCCATCGGTGTTCCCCGCAACGGCGAGTTGCGCTCTGAGAAAGTCACCGAAATCTTTTACCGCTGCCAGTTCTCCCGTCGCACTCAGCTATCGGCGGGAGCGCAGGCCATCTTTGATCCCAGTCACGCGCCGAATCCCGACCCCGTTGGCGTCTTCTACGTTCGCCTTCGTACCACCTTCTGACCAGGACATGTACCAATCCCGAAGGGCTCGCCCGGCTACCGGGTTCGGCCACAGAAGGCAATTGCCAATGCCCGGCGGACCGCGCCCGTTCGACGTTGTATTGTCAGGAGATTCACCCTGAATGGAGCCCGATTTTGCTATAGTTTATGGGTTCAAGTGGAGTCGTGGAGTGCAACCAACCACGACGCTCTTGTTTTGTAATATCGAAGTGCCGGACGTTTGTGAATAGGATCTGGTAGTTGGCGCGCCCAGGGTACTGGAAGAGTACTTCCGTGCGCGGGCAGCTGTCCGATTCAGTCACTCAAAAGTTACTTGAGGAGGAACGACTTGGCTTCAACTGACCAAAAGATGTCGCGGCTTCAACTCACTGCGATGGTGGTGGGCGGGATGGTCGGAGCGGGTATATTCTCGCTTCCGCGCACCTTCGCCAGCGCCACCGGACCGTTCGGTGCTGTCATCGCGTGGCTGATCGCGGGCACTGGCATGTACATGCTGGCGCGCGTGTTTCAGTCGCTCGCCGAACGCAAACCCGATCTCGACGCCGGCGTCTTCGCGTACGCCAAAGCCGGATTCGGCGACTACCCCGGCTTCTTGTCGGCTTTCGGCTATTGGATCGGCAGCTGTATCGGTAACGTTTCGTATTGGGTGCTGATCAAGGCTACTCTCGGCGCGTTCTTTCCGGTCTTCGGAAATGGCAACACGGTCACGGCCATCATCGTCGCCTCCATCGGGATCTGGCTGTTTCATTTCATGATCCTGAGGGGTGTGCAGCAGGCAGCGGCCATTAACAGCATCGTCACCGTGGCCAAGATCATCCCGATCGTGGTTTTCATCGTGATCATGGTCTTTTCCTTCAAGGCCGACTTGTTCCGGGCCAACTTCTACGGCGGTGATCTGACAGGCAGCTTATTCGAGCAGGTCCGGGCGACTATGCTGGTCACCGTGTTCGTGTTTCTCGGCATCGAGGGCGCCAGCGTGTACTCCCGCTATGCCAAGAAGCGTTCTGACGTCGGTGCGGCCACCATCGCCGGCTTCATCGGTGTCACCGGCCTGATGGTACTCGTTTCGATGTTGCCGTACGCCGTCCTGCAACGGGCCACCATCGCCGGCATGCGCCAGCCCTCCATGGCGGCGGTTCTGGAGTCGGTCGTCGGCCACTGGGGCGCGGTCTTCGTCAGTGTCGGCCTCATCGTTTCCGTGCTCGGCGCCTACCTGGCGTGGTCGTTGATCTGCGCCGAAGTGCTCTTCGCCGCAGCCAAGACGAAAGACATGCCAAAGATATTCGCCACCGAGAACGCCAACAAAGTACCGGCGGCAGCCCTATGGCTGACCAACATCGTGATTCAGCTCTTCGTGATCTCCACCTACTTCTCGCAAGATGCCTTCGCGCTGATGCTGAGTCTCACCAGCGCCATGACCCTGATCCCCTACCTGTTCGTGGCGGCCTATGGATTCAAAGTCTCCAAGAGTGGTGAAGGCTACGCCACTGAGCCCCAAGGACGTCAGAGCGATCTCATCATGGCTGGCGTTGCGGTGTTCTACACCATCTTCATGATCTACGCCGGCGGCCTGAAGTTTCTTCTGCTCTCCGCGGTCCTGTATGCTCCTGGCACACTGCTCTACATTTGGTCACGGCGAGAGCAGAACCAGACGGTTTTCCAGCCCGTTGACTGGGCGGTCTTTGGGGTTGCTGTTGTCGGCGCCGTGGTGGGCATCTACGGGCTCGCCACCGGCACTATTGCCATTTAACTAGTAACGAAGTTCAACTTGAATAGGAGACATCATGCCTAGTACGAAAGATGTGAAGTTCGGCGTGCATTCCGAGGTTGGCAAACTGCATAAGGTGATGGTCTGCGCGCCGGGCGTGGCCCACACCCGCCTCACACCCTCCAACTGCGATGCGCTGCTGTTCGACGACGTGCTGTGGGTCGATAATGCCAAGCGCGACCACTTCGACTTCATCACCAAGATGCGCGATCGCGGCGTCGATGTGGTAGAGATGCACAATCTGCTGGCCGAGACTGTCGCCGTGCCGGAAGGCAAAAAGTGGATCCTCGATAACCAGGTCATCCCCGACCAGGTAGGTCTGGGTCTGGTCGACGAAATCCGCGGCTACCTCGAGGGCCTGGAACCCCGCAAGCTCGCCGATACTCTCATCGGCGGCCTGTCGACCGAAGATTTTCCCGAAACGCACGGCGGCGAAATGCTCAAGCTGGTGAAGGACGCAGCCGGCGTCACCGAATATCTCCTGCCCCCGCTCCCCAACACCCTATACACCCGCGACACCACCTGTTGGATCTATGGCGGCGTCACCATCAACTCCCTGTTTTGGCCGGCACGGCATGAAGAACCCATCCTGGCGGCTTCCATCTATAAGTTCCATCCCGATTTTGCCGGCAAAGTGAATGTTTGGTGGGGCGACCCAACCAAAGACCATGGCATGGCCACCATCGAAGGTGGCGACGTCATGCCCATCGGCAAAGGCAACGTTCTAATAGGCATGAGCGAACGCACTTCGCGCCAGGCCATCAGCCAAGTCGCCGCTGCTCTGTTCGAGAAGGGCGCCGCCGAGCGTGTAATCGTGGCCGCCATGCCCAAGCTGCGCGCTGCCATGCACCTTGACACCGTGTTTACTTTCGCCGACCGCGATTGCGTATTGCTCTATCCCGACATCGTCAACGGGATCGAAGCCTTCTCCTACCGCCCCGGCAAGGGCCCCGGTGGGGTCGAGCTGCACAAGGACAAAGGGACCTTCGTCCAGGTCGTCGCCGAAGCCCTAGGTCTGAAGAAGCTGCGCGTCGTAGAGACCGGTGGCAACGCTTACATGCGCGAGCGCACCCAGTGGGACAGCGGCGCCAACCTTGTTTGCGCTTCGCCCGGCGTGGTTTTCGCCTACGACCGCAACGTGTACACCAACACACTGCTGCGCAAGGAAGGCATCGAAGTGATCACTATCGTCGGCGCCGAGCTAGGCCGCGGTCGCGGCGGCGGTCATTGCATGACCTGCCCCATCATCCGCGACGCAGTCGACTACTAGTCACGCCAACAGAACGGCCATTGCCGCCGAGGTGCACCTGCCCCCGGTGGCAATGGCCTGACACACGTCGTCCGCTCGTGCTCGGCAAAGCGATGATCCCAGTCGCCAGTCTCATCCTGATTTAAACACAACGACATAAGTAATTGCGCATAATAAGAATTTGTGCTTTCCTTGGGACATGAAAGCACTTCGTATTGCTGACTCCGCAACGGTAGTTCTTGGGCTGCAGGACGAGATTCGACGATCCGAGGAAGCACGCTACGATCACCGTTTGCATGGGGTGCTCTTAGTGGCGCAGGGCTTGACCTGCCCGGAAGTTGCTGCCTTGCTGGGCGATGCTCCCCGCTCGGTCGAGTACTGGGTACGGCGTTTCGAGGAGACAGGGTTGGCGGGTTTGCAGGAAGGCGAACGCCCGGGTCGGCCACCTCGCCTGAGCCCGAAGCAATGGGGGGAGGTAGATGCCGTTCTTCGCAAGGCGCCGCGAGAGGTAGGCATGGCCGGCAATCTATGGGACGGCAAGACCTTGTCTGCATGGATCGAACGACAGTATGAAGCCCGCTTGGGGGTGCGCCAGTGCCAGAGAGTGTTTCGACAATTGGGATTTCGTTTACGCAAGCCGCGTCCTATGGTGGCGCAGGCGGACCCGCAACGCCAGAAAGCGCATAAAAAAAACTCCAGGCGCTGATGGCCGATCCGCAGGTGGACCTGTGGGCAACCGACGAGGTGCATTTTCAGCAACATGGTTCGCGCTGCCAGATGTGGATTCCGCCGGAGACCAAGGACCCGATATTGCTCCATCATCCGACTCGCCGCAGCGTAGGTTACTTTGGTGCGGTTCGGCTTCGCGACGGCAAGTTCTTCTTTCATCGCGAGACGGACAAGTTCAACGGTGCTACCTTCTTTGTCTTTCTGAAAGCCCTCTACCGGGCCAGCACCACGGGATCGCGACGGGTGGTCGTGATCAGTGACAATGCCCGCTATCACCATGCCCGGCTACATCGAAACTGGCGGGAGGAACATGCGAACCGATTCGTCCTCGACTATCTGCCGCCTTACAGCCCAGATCTCAACCCGATCGAACGGGTTTGGAAGCTCACCCGGCGGCAATGCTTACACAACCAATACTTCCCATTACTCAGCGAGGTCACCGACTCCGTCGAGGCGCAATTCGCACAGTGGGCAAGTGGCAACATTACCTTGCGGCGACTATGCGCAATTACTTAAGACGCTGGGTTTAGTCGGGCTTTCGCGCCATCTGTTCGTCGAAGCCCACCGATTGACAGGGACAACCTCAAACTCGCACCATCGGTAAGTGAAAGAACATGGCACTTGAGCGGGTCCGGGAGCTTACACGAAGTGTGCGTCTCTTGCCGATTCCGCCGCGCCGGCGATGGCCCTTGCGGGTTTGGCTGGGTTTACTGGCGACGTCGCATGAGATACACCCAGAAATCGTCGGACATTTGAAGTAATGGCATTGCTTACGTTGCGGAGTCGGGCATGTCGCTGATTATCCCGCTGCTGACCGTTTGAGGGGAACGAACGTTATGGCCACGAAGTCTGTTTCAACCACAAGTGCAGTAGTCGAACCACAGGATTCATGGGTGCCGATGGTCGTGATCGCCATGGGCCAGGCGCTGATGTCGTTTAATGTAGCCTCGCTCCCCATTTCGATGGGCGGTATGGTCGACAGCTTCAACACCCCGCCAACCACCGTCGGGACTGCAATCGTGATGTATTCGTTGTTCGTGTCCGCATTTATCATGGTGGGCGCCAAGCTCGGCCAGCGCTTCGGGTCGAAGCTCTTCTTTCAGGCTTCTGTGGCCTTGTTCCTGCTCGCGATGGCAATGATGGTATTCAGCCCAAGCGTGCCCGTGATGCTGGCCGCGCAGGGCCTGGCCGGCCTCGCAGCGGCCGCCATGGTGCCCACGCTGGTCGCGCTTATATCCCAACACTACTGGGGCAAGCAGCAGGCCAGTGCCTTGGGCTGGCTGGGTTCGGCGGGAGCCATGGCAGGTGTGCTGGCGTTCATGATCATGGGCACGCTCGAACGATTTGTCAGTTGGCGGCTAGCGTTCGGACTCCTTATCGTTCACTCGGCCGCAATCCTTGTGCTGAGCTTCAGGCTCAAGCCAAGCGAACCCCAGCCCGGAGTGAAGATCGACCTAGTGGGTATGTTCCTCGCAGCGGCGGCGATTATCCTGATTAGTTTTGGTTTTGAAAACATCAGGAGTTGGGGACTGCTGCTGGCACGGCCTGCGTCGCCGTACAACATCCTCGGCGTGTCTCCGGCGCCCATGATGATCGTCCTCGGCCTGGTGCTGGGTTCGGCATTCCTGGTCTGGACCCGCAAGCGAGCAGCCGACAAAGAAACACCGTTGGTCGCCCTCGAGGTGATTGACTCTCCTTCGGAGCGGGCCGCGCTCCTCGCGATGTTCGTCATCCTGGCTATGGAAGCCGCTTTCACATTCACCGTGCCGCTCTACATCCAGATCGTCCAAGGCCGCAGCGCCTTCCAGACGGCCGTGGCGATGACACCCTTTAACCTGGCGGTGTTTTTCACCGCCATCCTGGTCGTTCGCTTGTACAACCGCTTCAGCGCCCGCGAAATCGGCCGCTATGCCTTCGCGCTGGTGGCCGCCTCGGCGCTTTGGTTGGCCTTCGTCGTCCGCAATGACTGGAGCACATTCCCGGTCATGCTCGGCCTGGTCGCCTTCGGCATCGGGCAGGGGGCGTTGATGACGATGCTGTTCAACGTGCTGGTCACTGCCTCGCCCAGGAAACTTGCGGGAGACGTTGGCGCACTGCGCGGCACGGCCAACAACCTCGGCTTCGCCGTAGGCATAGCCATTGTCGGTGCGCTGGTGGTCGGTGTGTTGAGCGCCAACATCATGCGCAACCTGACCGCAAGTCCGGTCATCACAGCGGAATTGCAACAGGAGATGGATCTCGACAACATCAACTTCCTCAGCAATGACCGGCTGGAAGAGAAGCTGAAGAACACAACTGCTACGCCTGAACAGGTCGACGAAGCGATGCACATCAATGAAGAAGCGCGCTTGCGCGCTCTGAAGATTTCCTTCTTTCTGCTCGGTGGCGTGGCCTTGCTGGCCATCTTCCCGTCCGGCAGGCTGCCCGATTACAGACCCATCGAAGTGCCGGCAGCACGACCCCAGGAGGCTTGATTCCCGGCACGCGTCAAAGCAGCGTTTTGCAAAATTGACGAGAAACCCCGAGTGCCGTTGAGCGGACAACAAGTGTAGATCAGGGGGAGTCTGACAACGACGCGCCGCCCCTTACTCATCAGATTGAGAGAGGCAGGGGAATAGGCCGGAGCGTCATGCGCGACTCTTGGTCTGCGTTTGCAGCCAGCCTCATGGCGGGTTGAATCCATTCGGCTGGCTCGTTCCTGTCGGACTACTGTTGAGGCGGCTGACTCTGGCCTTGCGGCTGCATCTGGCCTGGCCCTCCCGGGTTGTGGCCGCGGCGGTTCATCATCTCCTCGTACTGCTTTTGCTGTTCGGCATTCAGGATCGGATTGATCTGGCTCGCAGATTCCTGCCGGATCTGCATCATTTTGTTCATACGGTCGTCTTGGGAAAGCGAGGAATCCGCACGAAGGGTTTGCATCTGCTTCGCTTCGTTTTCCAAGATGGGCCTGATCTGCTGCTGCTGCTCTCCGCTCAAATTCAGTTGCTTTGTCATGCGCTGTAGTCTCTGATCGGCTGTCATGGGCTGTCCCGGACCATGCCCCCACTGACCGCCGCCCTGCTCCTGGCCTTGAGCCATCTGAGCATGAAGTGCGCTGCTGCCAGCCAGCACCGTGAAGATCACGACCGCGTGTAAGAGTAACTTCTTCATTGTCCAACGCTCCTGGACACTCGATGCATGAGGAGTGCGGCTACGTATACCGTAGCTGCGGTGAACGGCGCGTTCGAAGTCAACATCGTCATCCAAAGAATCCCGAGTTTGCGTAACATGCGCGTCACGGTCGCCTCATTGCCAAGCGAGTGTGAATCTGACTACGTGCGCTGAAACCCGATTGGCAGGAATTTGTTTCCCGCGAAGTTGTTGCACAACAATTCGTAACAAGACCCTCGAGGCTTGCCTTCGCGCTCCGCGAAATAGAGTCATGAAAGCCCAGTCAGGTGGGTGGCGATCTTTCCGGAACCCGCGCCCTCGTTGCAGCGAATAGATAATAAGGACACTGGGTTTAAGCTGAGGGTGTACACCGCTTTACCCACGGATTACGCTGAGTCGCCGAGGTACCCGTCGCCATAGCCAACACATTATTAACTCGAGTCAACCGCACGGATGTCTTGTCATCGCGGGGTGAATGGGTGGTTCGGCTCGTCGCCCCAAAACCATCTTCCCCGAAGCAGAGACGGTGCGAGTCATCGCGAATCCGATATCAGCGGCAAATGATCGGAGTGCTTCTATCGTTACTCTGCTGTATGAGCCTGGCCGCGCAGAACCCGTCGCCCACTCCGGCCAAACCCGTGGAGCCCGCACCTGTCGGCAGTCTCGAAGGTAAGGTCAAGTCCGGCAACACACCGGTACCGGGAGCGACGATCAGCGCAACTAATTCCGCGAGAGGACAAAAAGTCGTTGGGTGGACGCAAACCGACGGCAGCTACCAACTCGCGCTGCCCGCCGATGGAGAATACGTCGTCCGCGTGCAGATGGCGGGTTTTGCGGTTGCGACTCAGCGTGTAACCGTGGGCGCCACGAATCCGCATCCTCGGCTCGACTTGCAGATCACTCTGCTTTCTCGAGCACAAAACGCCGGAGTCGCACAGGCTCCCGGCGCCGGTGCGGGTAACCGCGGTTTTCAGACGCTTTCCGTAATGGCGGCGGAAGCGGGCAACAATACCAACGGCAATGGGAGCGGCGATTCGGTTGCGCCCGCGGGCATGCCGGTTCCCGGCATTCCGCCCTCGATGGCGACTGAATCTGTAGCCATCTCCGGTTCGTCGTCCTCCGGAAACATTTTCGACATGAACAGCGATGAGATGCGGGCGCGCGCGCAGGAATTTCGCAACCAGCAAGGTGGGTCGGGTGGATCCGGAGGACCAGGCGGTGGCTTCGGACCGGGGGGGCCTGGTGGCGGTCCTGGTGGCGGAGGATTCGGTCCGCTTGGAGGCGGTGGGCTGGGTGGCCGCCGCGGCGGCTTCAACTTCAACCAGCCTCACGGTATGGTGTATTACTCAGCGAACACTTCGAGTTTAAACGCCACTCCCTATGCATTGACCGGCGAACCTGCAGAAGACCCCGGGTACCTGCAGCAGCGCTTCGGAGCATCCATCGGCGGACCGCTGAATATTCCGCACGTTTACCACGGCGGCTCGAAGACTTTCTACTTCCTGAATTACAACGGAAGCTACGGTGATACGCCGTATAACTTTTTCACCACGGTACCTACCGCGCTGGAGCGCAATGGCGATTTTTCGCAGAGCCTGGTAAGCGGCCAGCGGGTCCAGATCTTCAACCCGGTTACAGGACTGCCGTTTCCCAACGCCACGATTCCGCAGAGCATGATCAACTCGGCGTCACTGGGACTGATGAAATACATACCTCTGCCCAATCTGCCTGGAACAACGCAGAACTTCCAATACATCACTGCGGCTACCAACAACAGCACCGACCTGAACTTTCGCTTGAATCAGGCATTGGGAGGATCGTCGGTATCACCAGGCCGGGGACGGGCGCGCGGACCGCAGAACAATCTGAGCTTTGGCTTTCATTATCACAACGTCGATCAGACCCTGATCAATGCGTATCCAACGGTTGGCGGACACACCACCGCAAGCGGCTACGACATTCCCATCGGCTACGTTCGGAGTTTCGGCAAGCTGGTCAACAGTTTTCGTTTCGACTTCAATCGCAGCACCATCTCCACGAACAACTTGTACGCTTTCAACACCGACATCACCGGAAACCTTAGTATTACCGGGGTCTCGAGCGACCCGTTCGCATGGGGGCTTCCCAATCTGTCATTCACTCATTTTGGCGGCATCACCGATACCAACCCGGTGAACGATCGCAACCAGACCTGGTCGTTCTCCGACAACATGATCTGGTCGCACGGCAAACATTCGGTTCGATGGGGTGGAGATTTCAGGCGAATCCAGTTGAATACACAGACTGACAGCAATCCGCGTGGCAGCTTCGTTTTCACCGGCGCGCTCACATCCCAGTTCGTGAATGGTTCTGCCGTGCCGGGCACGGGATACGACTTTGCCGACTTCCTGCTTGGGGTACCGCAGCAGACCTCGGTGCAATTCGGATACGACCGTTACTACTTCCGCGGCAACTCGTGGGACTTGTACATGCAGGACGAATGGCGGGCGCGAGGCAATCTGACCTTCAATGTTGGATTGCGTTATGAGTATGTGTCGCCATTGAGTGAGAGCAATAACCGCATCGTCAACCTCAACACCAATTCGACCTTCACCGAGGTCGCTCCGGTATTTCCGGGACAGGTGGGCCCGGTGACGGGAACGGTATTTCCCATCACGCTGGTGAACCCAAACCGCAACAATTTTGCGCCACGCGTCGGTGTCGCGTGGAAGGCTGCAAAGAACACCGTGGTGCGCGCTGGATACGGGATCAATTACAACACCGCCGCCTATCAAAACATCGTGCAGAATATGGCATTTCAGCCGCCATTTTCCAACACGCAGACCAACGTGGCTTCCCCGACGAACATCCTCACGCTGCAGAACGGCTTCCCGACCACCTCCTCGATCACGAACAATTACGGCATCCAACCGAACTACCGCCTCGGATATGTACAGATATGGAACCTGGACATCCAGCAGGAAATCACGCGCACGCTGATCATGAACCTGGATTACACCGGCACCAAGGGTACGAGGCTCGACATCCTCATTGCGCCGAACTCGTCGGCTGAAGGCGTTCGCATACCGGGCGTGCAACCTTACTATTACGAGGCTTCGGACGGCGACTCGACGGCTAACGCGGGAACGCTTCGAGTGCGCAAACGGCTGAGTCAAGGTGTTTCTTTGGGTGGTTCGTTCACCTGGTCGAAGTCGCTCGACGATGCCTCGACCATCGGAGCGGGATCGTCGATCGTCAGCGCCAACGGCAGAATTACCGGCGTCACTGTCGTGGCGCAAAATGCCTTCGACCTGTCTGCCGAGCGAGGGCTATCGAGCTTCAATCAGGAGTTCCGCTTTACCGGCGATTACCTGTGGGAGATGCCGTTCGGCAAGGGCCGGCGATGGCTGTCGACCGCGGGATTGGCGCAGGATTTTCTCGGCGGATGGCAATGGAGCGGCGATTGGACGATCGCGTCCGGATTGCCGTTCACCCCGCGCATACTGGGCTCGTACTCCAATGTCAACAGCGGTGTGAATGGCACACTGCGCGCCAACGTCACGGGGCAGCCGGTCAGTATTCCCAACCCCAGCATCGGCGAGTGGTTTAACACCGCGGCGTTCGTTATCCCGCCGACCGGCCAGTATGGGGACGCCCGTCGCAACAGCATCGTGGGGCCAGGCCAGGTTCTGTTCGACATGGCACTGACCAAAGTCATCCCGCTGAAAGAAACGAGGAACCTGGAGCTGCGGTTCTCGTCGACCAACGTTTTCAATCACCCCATCTACTCGTCCATCGACACGGTGTTGAACTCTCCCACCTTTGGCCGCGTCATTTCAGTCAGTTCCATGCGGGCGGTACTGCTGACGGCGAGGTTCCGGTTTTGAGCACTCTCATGTTGCGGCCATTCATCGAGCTGAGGCGAGAGCTCACCGCCTGGGTGGCGATCCTCGGATTGGTGCTCCCAACTGCTCTGCAGGCGCAGCAAGCACAAACTGGATACACCTTCAAAGCGCAGACGGAACTGGTGCTGGTAAACGTTATTGTGCGTGACAAGACTGGCAATCCGGTACGTGACCTGAAACCAGAAGACTTCACCGTGCTCGAAGACAACAAGCCGCAGAAGGTCGCGACCTTCGACATCGAGAACACACAAAATGTGCCGCAGGTTCCGATGGCGCAGGCGAACCTGCTCAGCACGCCGGTTACAAAGACGAAGACTAGTGCGACAACTCCTGCAGCCAGCGCGCAAGAGTCGGCAACCAAAGATCGCAGGCTGATCATCTTGTTCTTCGATCTCTCGGCGATGCAGCCCGACGAGATCGAACGCTCTGCCAACGCGGCGTTGGATTACCTTGATAAGCAGATGCAGCCCGCCGATCTGGTTTCGATCGTGTCGCTGGGAAATACCATCACCGCCAACCAGGACTTCACTTCGGACCGCGAAAAACTGAAGACAGCACTGCAGTCGTTCAATATCGGAGCGAACGCCGGATTCGAACTCGGCTCGACGGGTACTACCGAAGGGACCCCCGACTCCGGGCAATCGTTCACGGTTGACGACACCGAGTACAACATTTTTAACACCGACCGGCGATTGCACGCTTTGCGCGCCGTCGCCCAGCAGGTGGCGAACGTTCCGCAGAAGAAATCGCTAATTTACTTCTCCAGTGGAATGCAACGCACGGGTATCGAAAACCAATCCCAGTTGCGCGCTGCGATCAACTCGGCCGTGCTGGCAAACTTGTCGATCTACACCTTGGACATTCGCGGGTTGCAGGCGCTACCTCCAGGTGGAGAAGCGCAGAACGCCAGCCTGCGGGGGACGTCTGCGTATTCCGGCCGGGCGCAATTGAATGCCCTGGATTCCAATTTCCAGACCCAGGAGACGCTGGTCACGCTGGCAGCGGACACCGGAGGAAAAGCGTTTCTCGATTACAACGATTTCGGGCGGGTGTTCAAGGGCGTACAGGACGACACGTCCATGTACTATCTGCTGGGCTATCACAGCACTAACGCAAACCGCGATGGCAAGTACCACCGCATCACGGTGCGCGTGAATCGCCCCGGTGTGAAGAGCGACTCCCGTCGCGGGTATTACGCGCAGGCCGATTTCCGCCACTCCAACAAAGACGATCGCGAACGGCAACTACAGGAAGAGCTGGCGTCGGAACTGCCAAGCACCGACCTGCCGGTGTACTTGGCAACGGCATACTTCCGCGTATCCGACAACAGGTTCTACGTTCCGCTGTCGCTGATTGTGCCGGGTTCGGAGATTCCGTTCAGCCGCAACCATGATCAGGACAAGGCCACCCTCGACATCCTCGCCCTCGTCACCGACGAGAAGGAGTTTCCCGTCAGCGAGATCCGCGAAACCGTCAAGCTGGCGGTAAACGCATCCAATGAAGTGCAGCGCAAGAATGTGCAATACGATACCGGCTTAACGCTGACGCCCGGCAAGTATCACCTTAAGGTTGTGGTGCGGGAAAATGAAGCGGGGCGCATGGGCTCGTTCGAAACAGACTTCACCATTCCAGATCTCAAGTCCATGCCGCTGAAGATGAGTTCCATCGTGATGGCCAGCCAATTGCAGGCTGCACCAAAGCAAGATACCGGCAACCCGCTGCTGCAGAATGGACAGGAAATCATACCTAGCGTTACTCGGGTATTCTCAGCCAATCAGCACCTGTATCTTTATTATGAGGTGTACGATCCGGCGAAAGATACCATGTCTGAAACCAACGCGACCCCGACTGACAAGAACTCGAAGGCCGGCGTGCGGGTGATGAGTAATGTTGTGTTCTTCCAAGGCGACACCAAGGCCTATGAGACTCCGCTGGTCAAAGTGCAACAGATAACGGTACCGGGCCGCAAGGCAGCGGTGTTCCAACTCGATGTACCCCTATCGGAGTTGAAGCCGGGCTTCTATACCTGCCAAGTTAACGTGATTGACGATGCCGCTGGCCGGTTTGTCTTCCCGCGGCTGGCTATGCTGGTGCGGCAGTAGGGTTTCCTCCGCGACGGCCCGCCGCTCGGGTCGAGCCGCTCCGTCCTCCTGCAACTTCTTCATTTACAATGTGTTCTCTGTTTAGATGGCTTTATGTTCTGCTTAATAGGGCTTTGTCCCGTACGCGGGTGCGACCTCCTCAGGAGCACGGCACGGGTATTGAGAGCCTGGGGAGGTCCAGTTGAAGACCTTTGTTCTCACCCCTGAGGCCCAGCAATTTAGATTTGAGGTTTATGCGTCCACCGCACTTCCGAATGCTCGGCTTGGCAACTTTGACTTGCCTGCTGTTGCTCTCGACCACAGTCGAGGCACAAAGTCCGACGCTGATCACTATGGATCAGTCCATCGATCTGGCGCTGGCGCACAACCACTCGTTGAAGGCGACACGCACCCTTATTCTTCAAAACCAAGCGCAAGAGATCACGGCGAACCTTCGTCCCAATCCGACTCTGAACTTTGATTCCCAGTTTTTACCTATTTTTGATCCGTCTAACTTTTCGACTGACAATTTGAGCGAAGTCCAGCAGTTCGACGTCGGAATTGGATATCTGTTTGAGCGTGGCCGGAAACGGCAGCGCCGCCTGCAAGCTGCCCGCGATCAGACCGCCGTCACCGGTGCCCTGGTTTCGGATGCGGAACGCACCCTCACCTTCAATGTGGCCCAACAGTTCATCGCTGTGTTGCTGGCCGAATCAACGCTGCGGTTTGCGCAGATGGACCTTAAGAGCTTCGAGGACACGGTCGATATTGCCGAGACACAGTACAAGTCGGGCTATATCAGTGAAGGCGATTATCTCAAGATCAAGCTGCAACTGCTGCAGTTTCAGACCGACGTCTCCTCCGCCCGCCTGGCCAGGGTGCAGGCCCTTGTCGCATTGCGGGAATTGCTGGGTTACGATGCCGTACCAGCCAACTACGACGTGGTTGGAGATCTAACGTTTCAGCCGGTCCCGGCGAAGTTGGAGGACTTGCAGGCCAAAGCGTTGCAGCAGCGTCCCGATTTTCGTGCGGCCACCTTGGGCGTGACCGCCGCGGAGAGCCAGATCTCGTTGGCCAGGGCAAATGCCAAGCAGGATGTGAACGCGTCCGCTGCCTACTCGCATACGGCGAGCCAGAGCAGCGCATCGTTCTTTGTGAATTTCGGTTTGCCCGTCTTCAATCGCAACCAGGGCGAAATTGCGCGCACTGGCTATGCACTGACGCAGGCCCAGGAGTTGCAGACATCAGCCAGCGACGCTGTGCTGTCCGACGTAAGCGATGCCTATGAAGCGCTCCACGGCAGCGAAGAAGTGGTGCAACTCTATACTTCCGGATACTTGAAGCAAGCACAGGACTCGCGTGACATCAGTGAGTATGCTTATAAACGAGGCGCAACTGGCCTGTTGGATTTCCTGGATGCCGAACGCAGCAACCGGGCAATTCAACTGGCGTATCGCCAGGCCCTGTCCGCATATATGACCACGCTCGAGCAACTCAAAGCAGCTGTTGGAACAAGGAACATTCCGTGAAGATACCCAACCATCGCATGGGACGACTGGTCGCGCGGACGGCTCTATCCGCGATCATGCTGGCGTTCGCCGGCTGCAGCGGAGCGGCACCTGAGAATGCCGCAAAGAACCATGCGAACAACTCCAACACTGCTGAACTATTCACCATCCCGTCGGACCAGATGGCCCACGTGCAAGTGCTCGCGGTTCAGCCAAGCAGCCTGACGCGGACTCTGAGGCTGACCGGAGCTGTGGCCTATAACAGCTTTCACACCACGCCGGTGATTACCCAGGTCAGCGGTCCGGTAAGCCGGATCGTAGTAGTTCCGGGCCAGCGGGTACAACGGGGCGAGCCCATGCTGTACGTCGCGAGTCCCGACTTTTCGCAGTTGCGCACTAATTATCTAAAGGCCAGAGATGCCTATGCGCTGGCGCAAAAAGCTTATGCGCGCGCGCAGGACTTGTACCAGCATCACGCCATCGCCGAGCAGAACTTGGAGCAGGCTGAATCGGCCCAGACGCAAGCCCAGGGAGACTTGGCTTCGGCAGAAGCTGCCTTGAGGGTGCTGGGGATCACCAATCCCGACTCGTTGGTGAAAGCGCCTCCTTCGTTCGAAGCGCTGGTAAAAGCCCCCATCAGTGGCGAAGTGGTCGAGCAGAACGTTTCGGTGGGGCAACTGCTCCAGGCCGGCGTCACGCAGAGCTTCATGCTTTCCGATACCAGCACGGTTTGGGTGGTGGTCAACGTTTATCAGAAGGACTTGCCGTACGTGAGGGTAGGCGATGCGGTCACGATTCAAACCGACGCGTATCCCGACGTGTTCCATGGCCGTATTTCCTACGTTGCGGCTTCCTTGGATCCGGCCACGCGCACTCTGCAAGCGCGCATAGAAACCAGCAATCCCGGCCAAAAGCTTAAGAAAGACATGTACGTGACGGTAATGGTGGATGCCGGCACAATCCAAAACGCCATTTCCGTACCGGATTCCGCGGTGCTGCGTGACAGTGAAAACCAGCCCTTCGTGTACGTCGAAGTGGCTGGAAACCAGTTTGGCAGGCGCGCCATCACTCTCGGGGACAGCGTAAAGGGACAAACGCAAGTCACAACCGGACTGAACCCCGGTGATCGCGTCATCGGAGACGGCAGCTTGTTCCTGCAGTTTGCAAACTCGCTGCAGCGTTAACAAGTCGCCACTAGACTCGACGAACAAACTGTAATAACGAACCATGGCGTCCAAAGCTCAATGATCCATCGAATCGTACAAGCGTCGCTTCGTCAGCGCTTCCTGGTGCTGATGCTGACGGGTTCCATGATGATCGCTGGAATCATCTCGTTCCGGCGCATGCCGGTGGACGCATATCCCGACCTTTCGCCGCCACAAGTACAACTGATCACGCAATGGCCCGGCCATGCTGCGGAGGAAATCGAACGCCTGGTCACGCTTCCCATCGAATTGGAGATGAATGGCGTTCCGCAGATGGTGGTGATGAGGTCGATCTCGCTTTACGGTCTCTCCGTTGTCACCCTGACCTTTGAAGAAAAGACCAACGACTACTTTGCGAGGCAGGTTGTCTTCGAGCGATTAGCGCAGGCCAGTTTACCCGCGGGCGTGACCCCGACCATGGCGCCGCTGTTTAGTCCCAGCGGCCTGGTGTACCGCTACGTGCTGGAGAGTCCCGATCGCAGCCCGCAGGAGCTGAAGACCATCGAGGACTGGGTGGTCGAACGGGCTTACCGATCCGTCCATGGGGTGGCCGACGACTCCGGCCTCGGCGGGACAGTCATGCAATATCAAGTGTTGCTCGATCCCGCCAGGCTTTACGGATATCACCTCACCGTTCCGCAGGTGATGGCCGCACTGAGCGCCAATAACTCGAACGCGGGCGGTGGATTCTACTCCCAGGGTGGGCAGTCGAACTATGTGCGCGGCATCGGCCTGGTACGTAACACCAGCGATATCGGAAACATAGTTGTCGGCAGCAACAATGGCGTGCCCATTCGCATAAAGGACATTGGCGAAGTCGAAATTGGCCATGCCCCGAGACTCGGCCAGTTCGGCTACCAGAAGAACGACGATGCCGTCGAGGGCGTGATTCTCATGCTTCGCGGCGAGCAAACCCAGAATGTCCTTAAAGGCGTGGAAGCCAAAACCGAGGAATTGAACCGGACTATCCTGCCGGCGGATGTCAAAATCCACCCATTTTACGATCGAAGTGACTTGGTAAAGCTGACCACGAACACCGTGGAAAATAACCTTCTCCGCGGCATGATCCTGGTGCTCGTCGTTCTGATTTTCTTCCTGGTCAGTTTCCGCGCTGCCATCATCGTGGCCCTTACCATTCCCCTCTCTCTGTTGTTTGCCTTCATTGCCTTACATGCACACGACGGCGCCGCCAACCTGCTCTCGATCGGCGCGATCGATTTCGGCATCATCATCGACGGCACGGTCGTCATGGTGGAGAACATCTACCGTGAACTCGCATTGCGAGCGGGACAGAACTACAAGGTGAACGAGGTCATTCTCGCGGCAGCGAAAGACGTGGATCGGCCAATCTTCTACTCGGTTGCCGTGATCCTGGCAGGGTATCTACCGATCTACGCGCTCAGCGGTCCTTCGGCGAAACTGTTCCATCCCATGGCCGAGACCATGTCGTTCGCGCTGGTAGGCGCGTTGATCCTCACCCTCACCCTGGTTCCTGTTCTGGCCTCGTACTGGTTCAAGAACGGCGTGCGCGAACACACCAACCATCCCTTCGAATGGATGAAAGGTAAGTACGCAACACAACTGGATTGGGCGCTGGCGCGGCCCAAACTCACTATGTTGATCGCGGTCCTTATATTTGGCTCGACCCTGTTGCTGGTTCCCTTCATCGGCGGCGAGTTCATGCCTCACCTCGACGAGGGCGCCTTGTGGGTGCGGGCAACCATGCCTTACACAATTTCGTTCGAAGAGGCCAGCAAGATCGCTCCGCAGATTCGCGCCATACTGATGGCCTATCCGCAAGTCACCGTGGTCGGCTCGGAGTTGGGTCGGCCAGACGATGGAACCGATCCCACCGGCTTTTTCAACAGCGAATTCTATGTCGGCCTGAAGCCCTACCAGGACAAGGCGTGGAGCGGCGACATAAGCAACAAGGCCAAGTTGATCGAATCCATCAACCAGAAGCTAACTGCGTTTCCCGGGATCGTCTTTAACTACACGCAGCCTGCCGAAGATGCCGTGGACGAAGCACTGACCGGGTTGAAAAGCTCGCTGGCCGTCAAGATTTATGGGAGCGATTTAAATGTGCTCCAGGACAAAGCCGTCGAGATCAAGAACACGCTGGCCAGAGTGCCCGGATTTACCGACTTGACGGTCGTGCGCGAACTTGGCCAGCCGAGTTTGCTGATCGATGTGGACCGCGACAAGATCGCCCGCTACGGGATCAATGTTGCCGACGTGGAAGCGGTGATTTCGGCGGCCGTGGGCGGACAGGCCGCAACCCAGGTCATTCAGGGAGAGAAACTGTTCGATCTGGTCGTCCGCATGCAGCCTCAATTCCGCAGTAGCGCCCATGAGATCGGCGAGTTGCTGGTTGGTACTCCGGATGGGAAGCAGATTCCTTTGAGCCAACTCGCCGACATCCGCCAGGGAAACGGCGCGTCATTTATTTATCGCGAGAACAACTCCCGCTACATCGGGGTGCAGTACAGCATTGAAGGACGGGACTTGGAGCGGGCCGTGCGGGCCGGCCAAAAAGCGGTCAATCAGTCGGTCGCGTTACCGCAGGGGTACTGGCTCAACTGGGGCGGTGAATACAGTCAATACCTGGAGGCCAAGGCGCAGTTCCTGTTGATCGGCCCGCTCGCGGTGGTGCTCATCTTCATGATCCTGTTCGCGCTGTATGGAAACTTCAAGTTCCCGGTCACGATAGCGTTGGGCGTCATTTTGACGGAACCTGTGGGGGCGCTGATAGCACTGAAGCTCACGCATACCCCATTCAGCGTTTCCTCGGTCTTGGGATTGCTGGCGCTGTTGGGAGTTTCAGTTCAAACCGCAGTGATTCTGGTTTCCTACATCAACAAACTTCGCCAGGAAGGAATGGATATTCGGACCGCAACTCGGGAGGCGTCACTGTTGCGGCTTCGCCCGATCATGATGACGGCACTCGTCGCCTGCCTGGGCCTGCTTCCCGCCGCACTTGCCACCGGAATTGGCTCCGACACGCAAAAACCCTTCGCCATCGTCATCGTGGCAGGGTTGATCTCGCGGCTCTTCATCGGGTTTTTCGTCAATCCGGTGCTGTATCAGATGGTCGCCCGTGACGGAGACATACTGCAGGTATAGCGTCTTGTAGGACGCACAAGTTCCTGACGATTGGTAGATCGCTGCGGGCGAAGTGGACTAGCGGCATGCGTATGAAACCCGGGGTCTCACTGATCTCTCACTTCTGCCAGAACGAAAGAACCATTCCACCAAGCAAAATCAGAGACCCTCCCACCAGAATCGGGGCGGTTGGAGCCTGGTTGAATCGCACCTTGGCCACAATCTGAACGACGATAAAGAAGAGCACAACATACAACCCCAACAGTCTGCCGAACTCCCACGGAGGGGTATTCACCACCAATCCGTAGAGCGACAGCGTTACGACACCGCCGGCAAAGGCGACGTAACGTGCCACTCCCGATGAGCGGTAGAGGCCAGCCTGGAAGCACGAATCTCCATAGGCTTCGAGGAAGGCAGCGACTAGCAGCACGGCAAACGTGCCGACACGAGTGGTGACGATCTGGTTCAGGATGTCCTTCATGAGATTTTTCGGGTAGAGCAGCAGCTCTGGATTTATAGTAGCAACAACTTCTCAGGTCTGACCTGGTTCTTCTTTTGACTGGAATCAAAAAAATCGATTGGACGCGCTTGCGGGCGATCCATAGGCTAGATAGTTGGCGAGCCGGCGCTCGGAGTGTAATACGGGCGACTGCGTACCTGTCTATTATGAAACTCGTTCCGTTGTTCAGCCTATCATGAAACTTGCGGGCATCTTATTTCTGCTGGCGGGGTGGGCGATCGTCTTGTCCGCGCTGGATCTCCTTCACGTATCGCCGGTGCTGATTGCCTTTGTCCTGGCGGGTATTGTCGTGGAACTGATGGGGCTGGTTCTCTTGTTCCGTACCCATTTACACCAGCGCGAGGAGGCGCGGTGATTTCCCTCACTGCGTCCTCATTTTCCGACACTCCGGCCGGGGCAGCTTGCCTGTTCGCGATTCTGCTGATTCCTCTGGCCATGGCCGGTCTCGCGGTGATGAACAGTGGCCTCGGGCGGTCGCGCAGCGCGGCGCACGTCATGCTGGCTTCGCTGTGCGCCATCTCGGTCGCTGCCATCGTTTATGTGGTCTGTGGTTTCTCCTGGGATGGCTTTGCCGGCGGACCAGCTCATGTGTGGCTGCTGCGCGGGAAACCGTGGAACTGGATAGCGGCGGGGCCTTTCTTTTTGCGCGGCGTGGAACTCGACGGCTCGCCTGCATCGCTCGCGGCCTTGCTGCAGATGTTCGGGGCCGGTCTCGCGGCCTTAATCCCTATTAGCGCGGCGATGGATCGCTGGCGGCTGGGCGCCATCTGCGTGTCCACGGCTATTCTTGCCGGCTGCACCTATCCGGTTTTTGCGCATTGGGTTTGGGGCGGAGGTTGGCTGTCCCAACTGGGCGTCAACTATGGCCTCGGACAAGGCTTTCTCGATAGCGGAGGCGCCGCATCGATTCAGGTAGTAGGTGGATTGACCGCGCTGTCGATGGTCTGGATACTCGGTCCGCGCCTCAATAAGTATTCGCCCGAGGGCATGCCGGCAGGTATTCCAGGCCACAGTCTTGTCTTCGTGGTGTTCGGCTGTTTTCTCACCTGGCTCGGCTGGTTGGGCCTGAATTCAGCGGGAGCATTGCTCTTCAATCACATCCAGCCTGGACGCATCGTGCTGGTTGCCGTGAATACCACCTTGTCAGCAGCGGCGGCGGGATTGATGGCGGTCGCCATCACGGGTATACGCTTCGGCAGACCCGATGCCTCCATCAGTGCCAATGGCTGGGTTGGCGGACTGGTGGCGAGCAGCGCGGCCGCGGCTTTCCTCAAACCGGCGGCTTCCCTGCTCATCGGCTTGGTTGCGGGCCTTGTGGTGACGTTCGCGGTGGAATGGTTTGAAATGTGGCTCAAGGTTGACGATCCCGGTGGAGCGATTCCGGTGCACGCCGTGGCCGGCTTGTGGGGATTGTTGGCGGCCGGACTCTTCGCGCGATTTCCCGGCCACAGTTCTGCCGACGGGCAATGGCTGGCCCAGGTCATTGGAATCGCGACCCTGCTGGGTTTCGTGTTACCGCTCACCTATTCTGTGAATTGGCTACTGGACCGCTTCTATCCGCAACGGGTCGATCCCGAGGGAGAGCGTCAAGGCATGGATCTCCACGAGTTGGGCACCGGGGCCTATCCGGAGTTCGTGTTCCACGCGGACGAATTCATCCAAAGATAGATCTCGCAGCGTGCTAGTAAGCGAAATCTCCACTGGCGGGCCGACTCAGCTGTGTCGCGCCACCCACAGCAGCAGGCCGAAAACCAAGACTGGGATCAAGGCCATGGCAACATAGAATGCGATTTTTCTGGGCCACGGGCTGCGCCGTGTTTTCCAGTCGCGCATCTCACTGCGCTCCGCCACTCCCACCTGGTCGAGATGCTCGAGGTCCCAGGCGAATTCACTGGCGCGCGCGTAGCGGTTCTTCCAATCGCGCTCCAAGGCGCGATAAATGACTTCCTGCAATTGCGGTGAGATCGACGGATCGATCTCGCGCGGCGGAACCGGATTATTCAGCAGCCGGTCGTTCATGATCAGGAAGGGGTTGTTCCCGGTGAACGGCACCTTTCCCGTCAGCATTTCGTAGAACATCACTCCAACCGCGTACAAATCACTGCGCGCATCGCCGCGCTTGCCTTTGACCTGCTCCGGAGAGATGTAGTCCGGCGTCCCCATGGTTTGCGACAGGTTGGCAAACGTCAAGCGGCGGCCATGCAGGTCCGACGCGATGCCGAAATCGATGAGCTTGATATTGTCCTGCTCATCCACCATCACATTTTCCGGCTTCAAGTCACGGTGCACAATGCCATGGTCGTGAATGTATTGCAACGCATCCAGAATGCGCGCCGTAATTTTGATGGCGCGTTCCGGCGGCATCTTCTTTTGTTCGTTGAGGATCTCCCGCAGCAGCCGGCCGTCCACCCACTCCATGACCATGTACACCTGGCTGCGGTGTTCGTCAATGAACACCTTCATCACGCCAGGATGGTCCATGTTCTTGCCGATCTCCTCCTCGCGGCGAAAGCGGTCGTACAGAAGCGGATCGCTCTCCATCTCCGGATGGGGAATCTTGATGGCGACCTGGCGCCCATTGCGAAGATCGGTCGCGCGATAGATCGACGCCATCCCACTGCGCGCAATTAGCTGGTCAATGCGATAGTGATCGAGTTGTTCGTCGGTGCGGACTGGAGTCATGCTTCCCGGGTTGCAGAATCCCTTTGAAACGCGAGGCTCGGCTCGGAATTACTGGTCGGTCGTGAGTGCAACTCAATCATGCCAGAAAAGTGGGGCGTACGGCATAAGGATTCCATAAGGATTGCGTAGGAACCTGCTCGATTAGTGCTGCGCTGCCAGTCGCGCGGGCGCTGGTAATCCGCGGGTATAAGCGAGAGTTCTCCTCACCGAATCTTGTATGGCCGGCCGCGATACATCCCAGTGCGTTCGACGTCGTGGACCCGGATCAACTGTACGCTGACGTTGTCGCTGCCGTCTCGTTGATTGGCGAGAGCGATGAGTCGCTCCGCCGCGGTGGACAGATATTGATTTTGCGCGATTATGTCCGCGATGTCGGCCCCGGGCACAGGGCCGTGAAGCCCATCCGAGCAAAGCACCAGTACGTCCCCCTTCTCCACTTGGACATCGTTGATCTCCACTGCCACGAACATGTCATTGCCTACCGAGCGGGTCAGCAAGTGTTTGCTGGTCGACTCCGCAGCCTCTTGCGCGGAGAGTATACCCAGGCGCGCTTGTTCGTTGACGACCGTGTGATCGTTGGTGATCAGCTTGGGCTGCCCGGAACGAATCAGATAGCAGCGCGAGTCTCCGACATGCGCCACCACGGCACGATCGAACCGGAGCGCACAGGCGACCAGCGTAGTCGCCATCGCGGTGCGAGAACCAGTGGAGCCGCCCGTCTCGTACACCTGAGTGTTGGCCGTCTGGACAAGTCGTGTCAGCAGCGCCTTGTGCGGTTCCCCTTCCCGCGCTCTCACGAAGCCATCCAACACGCTCTCCACTGCTACACGCGCGGCGACTTCGCCCTTCTGTTGTCCGCCAACTCCGTCTGCCAGCGCGAACAAGCAGCCATGCGAGCGCAACTGCGCGGAAGCATGTGGCAGCACATAGCCCAGGTAATCTTCGTTATGCTCCCTTACCCGTCCGGGATCCGTAAGTTGCGTGAATTCTACGTCCAGCATAGGGTCTTGAAAGATGTGGGTCGCAGGAATGCGACGCCCTCTCCGGAACCTGCACAATGCGATGACTGCGAGGTTCTATCTTAGTACGCGCACAGGCAAAGGGCGGGCCCATGCCCGCCCCACAGTCCTTCTGCCGATTGGCAAGCTTTAAACGACACTTGCTCCCACACCTCTTTCGATCAGCGTGCTTCGTCCCGAGGAATTGCTGGCGCGAATGAAGTAGATCCCGCCATAGATAAACCAGACCAGCGCTACCCCCAGCGCCAGCAGCGGCTCTTTCTTGGTGCCGTAACCCATGAAGGGGCCGATCAAATAGAACGCCATGCAAGCCAGGTTCGCAATCAGTCCAAACACCGGAACCACCAGGTGGCGCACCGGCTTGAAGTTGGGATGATTGTGATACCCCACCAGGCAAATGATGCAACTCAGGCCGTACAGCAGGAAAGTCCCGAAGTTTGAAGCCAGTGTCATCGTCAGCAGCGTGTTGGGCATGGCCGCCTCGGCGTCGTGACTCATATACCCGAAGCTCGACCAGAAGCCGTGCGGCAAGCTTTGCACCGCAGTATCGGTCGGCGCTCCGGCATCGCCAAATACGAAGACCAGCGCGAGGCAACCCACCACCGCCGAGATCGCTGCCAGCGTCCAGATGGCGCGGTGCGGCGTGAGGTTGTCCGAGTGCAGCATGCCAAAGTGCTCCGGCGCTTCTTTGTCCTTGCCCATGGCGTAGGTGACGCGCGCTCCCGTGTTCATGCACGACAGCGTGGTGCCGATCAGCGCCAGGAACACGGTGAACGCCTGGCACAGCATGAAGGTCCGCCCGTGGCCGGGGCCCAGCACAGCATCGCCCACCACGATCATCATGTCGCCAATGGGGGCCGCCGAAGCCGACGCATTCACCATCGAGTACCCGCTATTGAGGAAGTAGTTTGCCGCGAAATACTCGAACAGGTAACAGAACAATCCCTGCACCAGCAGCGAGACAATGACCGCAATGGGCACGTCCCGCTTGGCATTCCTCGCCTCGCCGCCCATGGCGGTCACCGACTCGAAGCCAACCAGGATCAGGATCGCGACCGTCGCCTGAATAAATACCCATCCCCAGTTGTGCGGGCTGATGACGGACGTGGCCGTGGGATGAGACAAGAAAGCGCCTGAGCTGTCCGTCTTGGGGTAGCTGATGCGAAAGGGCACCGGGTTGCCGGCGGCGTCCAACTTGGGCTGCGGGACCACACCGGCTGCGTCGCGAACGATGGTCTCTGTCTCCTTCCCGTCCACCACCGTCTTGGTGGTCTGAAACTCGTAGGTAAACGCCTGCCCCGACACCGAGTCAAACTGGAAAGCGACGCTTCCCGGCGGATGGTTCATGCGGTAACCGATCGCCAACACCGCGAACAACACCAGCGCGGCGATCTGAATGACATTGATCGCGATGTTCACCGCAGTAGAACCGTTGACTCCGCGATGCGCGATATACGCCACCCCGAAGGAAAACACGATCGCGACCATCATCATGAACGCCAACCCAGGATTCGACGCACTCATGAATTTCGGCCAGATGGTTCCCACCAGGTATCCGCAAAGGATGCCCATCACCGCCACCATTACTCCGGGGTAAATCCAGTAGTACAAGTGGGAGGCCCAACCCACAATGAACTTCGAAAGCCGGGCATAGCGCCACGCTTTGTCATGGTTCAGAAAAGACTGTTCGGCAAAGTAATAGGAACTGCCCGTGCCGGGATACAGCTTGGCCAACTCCGCATAGCACACCGCAGTCGCCAGGCAAAGTGCCAGCGCAACGATGATGCCGAACCACATCGAGGGCGCGGTGACTCCCGTCGTTGCCTGGATGTAAAAGGTGAGCCAAAGAAACGCGCCCGGCGCGATCAGCGCCATGGCGTTCATCGTCAACCCGGTGAGTCCCAACGTCTTCTTCATCTCAACTGTGTTGTCCGCCATAATTTCTCCTTTTACTTCCTGATTCGCAACGATCGAAAAATTCCGACACCTTCGCCCGTCATGTAAAAACTAGCGGACGCGGTTGGAGTCGTCCAACGCATATTTTTGTTGAGCACGATCAGAAAGACAGCGACAAGTTCTATTTATGCGGACGATAACAAGGACTTATGCGGCTGTGGATATTTCGCCAAGGCGGACGCATGCGGGCATGTGAGATCTGGATCGAGCGGCTGACCGGGGGTACAAATCAACTACAACTCATTCCGTAGTCGGGATCCCCACGCAAGCCCGTAGCCATCTCCGGAGACATCGGTTTTTGGTGCATCCGTGAGAACTAGGTTTGGGTTGCGCCGGTGGCACATGCCAACTGGAAACCGATCCCGCGGGGCTGGCTCCGTCTAGCCAGCACGCACCCCGCTGCAGCGGGCGGAGTGCGGGTACTGTGGGATAACACTTGTAGTCCCGTGCCAAGGTCCCGAAGTAACGCCACTTTTGCGCTGCTTGGAGTGGCGGAGGGACGACAGAACTATTGACCCATAATTTCAGATGGAACGATTGCAATCGGCGGTTTGAAGTGAGAAGAGACTCAGCAAATCCCACCTGCAGGGACGTCCACGTCGCCGGTGAGTCGACAGTCCTTGGCCCACCAACGGGTCACGGAGAACTGCAGTCGTCTGGATTGCGGCTGCTGTGCCGGGCTCTTTTGGCGAGCGGGCATGAATCAAGTTCACACTGAAATCAGCCGCCAGTGTGTGACCTTCTCAATGCAACCCGATGCGCGGCGCGTTTTTTCTTCTTTTTTGCCCGCAGGGCCTCGGCGCGCTTATCGGCAACGCGATCCGCAGCGACATTCTGCTTCGCGGGCTTCGCTGCCTTGGTGGGGGTTACATCTGGTTCCGGGATTTCCGTCTCTGGCATGGTCATCTTCTTCTCCTCCTACAAACTGGTTGCACTTGCGGGCGATTGCTCGGTGACTTCAGGCAATCTTTTTCGTCACGTGCTCCACGGTCTTTCCCCAATCCCAGACTTGCTTTTCGGCTTCCCGCCGGGTGATACCGTAGATTTCTTGGATCTTTACAGCGAGTTGCTCGCGCTTGCCCGATACTTGGCGGAAGTCATCGTCACTGAGCTTGGCCCAGTTTTCCTTTGCCGAGCCGATTAGTTGTTCCCATCTGCTTTCTACTTGCTCCCAATTCATTTGTACCTCCTTAATTAAGGCCTTTGATCGATCGGTTAGTTCCCCGGCATCGACATATTCTCTTGGATACGCTGCTCCAACGGTCGAATCTGGCACCCTCTTGAGTGTGTCGGGGATGTCCAACTAGGGACTCGCACAAAATGCCGAAGCATCTGTTTCTCGCGTGTCTGGCTCGATCCCAGGCGCAAGCGCCGGCTCGCCCAGTTGTTCAGGCATCTCCTTCGAACGATCTAATGCGTGATGTTAGCGCGCCAGCGTCGCTTTCGACTGAGCGTTATTGCTCAGTCAGCTTCGGTTGGTTTGACCGACAATAAGCGCATCGGTCTATGCCGTCCATCACCCTAAGCTGCCACTGAAAGCGGCCCGTAGTTAGCCACTGAGAACACTGTTAGGCCACTGAAATGCACATATTGTCCGCCCATTGCCGTGTGTGTAAGGGAGACCAGTTCAGGGCCCTGCCCCCTGAGGGTTGGGTCGAGAGAGTCCTCTTGCCCCGCCTCTTCCTGTGCACCGGAACGTGCATTGTGTGCCACAAGCGACGGTATCTACCGACTTTCCAACGATGGACTGCCGTCCCAAACTCATGGCGCTAATGCATTGGGCCTAGCCGGCGGTTTGTCGTTTCCGGGGAATGGCAAGCAGAAAGGAAAATGACATGACCTACTACCGGGTCGAATTCATTCCGGCGCAACCTGTTCTTCGACCGGCCAAGAGGTTCCTCACCCAGGAAAACGCGAACAAATATGCCAGGCGAGTCCTGGGCTTGGCGGACGATAGCGGCTTGCTCACCCGGGTTTCGATCGTTGCTGTCAGCCGAGACGGAACTCCGGTCTGAGCATACGCTGCCAACCGGACTGGCTTACTCGCTACGTCTCATCGAACTGATCTCCCGGAGATTGCCGAAAAAGATTACAATCGGAAGGTGAAGTGCCCCGTTTGTAACAGTGAAGTTTCAAAGAAGTGGCAAACCAATAGCTCTGGCGCAATCTCCCGCATTGCACAGTCTCAGTGGGCCTGCAGCGTATGTGGAGGCACATTCATTCGCGCAGAGTTGCACCCCCTCCCCAAATCCGGACCGAGGCCCGATTAGCCCCTACACTCCTCGTTATATCTACAAGGCTCAGCGAGCCCCAATTGAACGATGCGAGATGGCGCAGCAAGCCCGCAGCGAGGGGCCCCTCACTCCAGAATAAGAATTTAAAAGTGAGCAATATTGAACAGACTCGTGTCAATCGAGCGATCTATTGTTCCCAACAATCACGCAGAGTCCATGGCAGTCGGCCTTCATAGAGCGAAGTTGATTTTCCCCTCCCTTTCCACTGCCAAGGATTCTGCGGCAATATGGGGCCTCCGACAGAAAGGATGGCAATGCATTCACCCTACGGGATGGAACTGGTCGAGAACTGTCTCGACTGCAACCTCTGTTCTGAAGGCTTCTTCTGTCGTCTGCCGAAGACGGAAATGGAAGCGTTTCAGAAGATAAAGTTCACTCTTGCCTATCCGGCGGGCGCTACTCTGTTCGTCGAGGGGCAGACCTGCCGTGGCATCTACATACTGTGCAAGGGTCGAGTGAAATTGTCGGCAACTTCGAGTCAGGGCCAGACCCTCATATTCAAGATTGCCACGCCGGGCGAGGTGATAGGACTGAACGCAACCGTGTCTGGAACGCCATACGATACGACTGCGGAGACGGGCCAGGCATGCCAGTTGAACTTTGTGAAGCAGGCCGAATTCCTTAAGTTTCTTAAAGAACACGGCGACGCCTGCATGCATGCAGCCATCCATCTAAGCCACGAATGCCAGCAGGCGTACACACAACTCCGCTCCTTCGTAATGCGGTCGGCACCGGAGCGAATTGCCCGCCTGATGTTGGAATGGTCGCTCGGCGGGGCAGAAATGGCCACCTCTCACGGAATTAAGGTGGCTTTGACCCATGATGAAATTGGACAAATCATCGGCATGTCGCGTGAGACCGTTACCCGTACGCTCGCCGATTTTCGCAAGCAGCGCATCGCCGTGCTGCATGGTTCTACCCTGCTGATCCAGAACATGCCCGCCCTCCAGCAATTGGCTGCATAGCCTGATCAAGCGGTCGACATGGAAAGCGGGCGGCGCCATCGCTCAGTCAGGGTCATCCATCAACTCGATGCTGCACGTCTTCTGCTGATCGTCCACCTGAGAAATGCCAGATTGCCTACTGCGACTTCTTCAGCACCGCGCTCGCGAACTCGTCGTCGCCGATGGTTCCCTCCAGCTTGCGCAGATCGGAGAACCGGTCGCTACCGACGTACGGATCTCGAACCACATACTCGCGCGAATAGTGAAGGGTGGAGCCATTTGCCTCGATCTTGCTCTTGTAACTCGCAAATCCAACGTCGATCTGCTTGGGCTCGGGTAGATCATCGACCACGTATCCGGGCGGAATCTGAATTTCGTAGCTGTCTCTTTCGGCTGTCGTGCCTGACAGTTGGATTGGAAACTTGCGCTTTGCCCAGATGATCTCGACTGCCTTCTCGCCCAGTACGCGCCCCCGCACCAGCACCAGGGGCCCGGTCTTCTGGGCATAGCTCTGCGCCGTGAGCTGATAGCTGAGCGTAAGGTCCTTGTCATGTGCGGTAAGGTCCTGCACCTTGAGTTGTTGCACGCTGACGTTCTTGAGCGACTCGCTCAGACGATGGTCGAGTGCCTTCGCGCGTTCGCTGTCATTCTCCCTGGCAAGCCAGGCGCGTTGGCCGGCAGCGTGTGTCCCGGTGAGCCGTTCAGTAACTGTTCCGGTCAGCGAACCATCCGTCTGCAACGTGAACTTGCCTTCGCGATCAATGCGGTTGCTATCCGGCGCCAAAACGGGCAACTTGATCAGCTCGCCGCCTGACTTCGTTACCAGCAAACCATAGCTGCCTTGCATCGCCGTGCGCAGATCGCCAACCGGCGTGTACTCGTCCGTGGGATCGAAAATAAGATAGAGGGTCCCAGAGTTCGTTGTGCTGACACTCCTATATGCATTCGGAGGAGTGTCCTTCGGCAGTTCGATCGCCAGGATCGCGTGGTTGAAGAGCGTCGAAGGTACGTCGGGCTTGACCACTCCCCGCTCGCTATCGACCAGCACGTACTCGGAACCGATACCCGCCTCCTTCAGCATGCTGCTGAGCAACGTCACCTTATCTTTGCAATCGCCGTAGCGCGACCGGAACACATCCGTCGCGGGATGGGGCTGATAACCACCAATTCCGATAGAGATCTCGACGTACCGGACATCCGATTGCAGGAACGCCGCCAATGCGCGCACCTTCCCGTCAAAGGTATTGGTACCGGCGGTTAGTTTTAGGACGCGGGCTGATATCTCCGGCGACGGATTGCGCCGGCCATCGACAAGTTTGTAGTACCAGTCACCAATCGCTTTCCACGACCCCAGATTCGACGCGGCAGCGGGCTCATAGAATGCTAGTTCCAAGTGACCGGCCAGGGCCGCTGAAGCGGGGCGAAGATGCTCTTCTGGAATCCCCGGCAAATTCTGGCACACCCACTGCCAGCGGTTCGATCCAGCCTGGGTGGGAGGTTGCGCCGGCTGATTTGCCCAACTGCCTTTGTATTCCCACGACGCCGGCAACTGCAGGGTCAACCTCGCCTCGTCAACGGGAATGTCTTCCTGCACAAACCAGTGCCATTGGTCCATCCAGATGTGCCGGCGAATGGTGTATTCCCATCCAATGACGCTGCCCGGGTTGCCCGCCGGAGCCTCCACCGCCCGGTAACGGACGTCCGAGTACAGGGCTTCCTGGTAGGGGCTAACCTCCACAAATTCCTTGTCCTTCACTTCGTATTGCACGCCGGAGCTGTCGATGGTCCACGCATGAATCGCCTGCACCTTATCGCCCGGGCCAACATAAACATGCAGCTTGGATTCGTCGCGCCCCTGCGGACGCAGGATCCGCACAATGCGCCGTCGCGTTTCGTCAGCCTGGCCGGGCCCGGTCACCGTCAGCGATACATCGTCCAGCAGCACCACCGCGTTTGTCTCGGGTGGATACTTTCCCGCTGCCTTTGTGGCGGCTTGGTGCAGCCAGTCCGGCGCACTGGGAGACGAGCCCAAAAGTGGCGCGGAGCAAGCCAGTGCGATTACCGCTGTTAACGCGAAACTAATTCTGCGCAACACGGGCCACCTGCTTCAGCAGTACCTGTTCGTCGTCGCCTTCTTTCACTTTGTCGAAGAAGGATTTCAGGCTCTTGTACTCCTCGGGGCCAAAAACAAAGGCGCCGATCGCCAGGTCGCGCGTTATGTCGATCTCGTTCTTGTCCTGCTTGCGGCTGGCCCGGTACAACGCGTATTCCAGTTTGACATCTTGATTGGCGGGCAGGCTTTCGACCTGCAGGTTGTTCGGCAACTGAATGTGAACGTCATCGACCTCGCGACTGGGATACTCGAAGTAGATGGGCTGCGTCCGGTTGGGGTGTGCGAACATCGGAGGACGGCTGAACTGGAATATGTTCGTCGGCAACAGCACGCGTTTTCCACCCGACATGAGCATGGGCGATGAAATACTGAACTCCGCTACCAGGGGAGCCTCGACCGCGTCCCACTGCGGCGGCTTGGTGATCGTGACCTGGGCATTCGAAGGCAGCCAGCTCTTGACCTCGTCTTCCAGGATCTTGGTCCGGCCAACATCATCCGTTCTGTAACCCTCAATCCTTCGGGTCAATGCCTCCTGTCCAAAGAAGCCGATCGCGAGTGTCCCGTCCACTTGTCCCTGGTCGTTCAACCGCAACCGGGCAACTCGCTTGGTAAGCGCCTTCATGTAGTCGGGTAATGGAGTCGCCGCGATCTCGGTGCCTCCACCCGGCAGTTGCCGGATACCCTGCGTTCCTGTGTACTTCCAGTCCGTGATGCCGTAGGGACAGAACTTTGTGCCGGGATCGAAGAACACGTCCTTCCCAGCGATCTGCACGATGGCCACCAGGGCGTCCAACTGATCGACGCTAAGATACGTCTTCTGGAACACATCCTCACTTCGGTCGCTGACGTACATCACATACGCCGGGATGTCGGCTGCTCGTACCATGGCAACAAACAACAAAGTGACTTCCTGGCGGTCGCCCGACTTTTGCCGCAGCACGTCTTCCACTCCCCGGCTGTCCTTCACCCCCAGCACTTTCTGCTCTTGCTCGGTGCGCTGCGGCTTGAAACTGAGGTTTTCGATCCCCGCCACGTAGGCGTAGATCTTTTTTACTTTCTGCTCGGGAGTATCGCTGGCAGACACAATCGCCGCCACCGCTTCCGGGATGCCGTGTTTCTTGCCCAGGAACTTCTCTACGTCGGAGTTCCAGTACTTGCCCTCCTCCTTCCAGAACTGGTCGGGACCATTCACCTTGCGATAGTAAAAGCGGACGTAATATTTGAACTGCTGCGGCGGCGGCATGTGTTCTTCCTCGATGAATGCCGGCATGTTGGCAACCTCGAGCTCGTAATTGTCCCGCGGGTTCTTCACCTCCACTCCCTTGGGCAGCAGCCAGGTGTAAGCCAGCCCCGAGCCAATTTCGCCGTGGGCCATCCGTATCGTTCCGGCATATGGGACAAACTTAAAATGCTCCTTGCGCTGGAATAGATCGCTCTGCACCGTCCACCGCGGCGGCCAAAGCGTGCCGTACTCGGAGCGCAGCGTGTACTTGTATTCCAGGATGCTCCCGACCTGCACGTCCGGGAGAGTGAAGGACTTCTCCCGCACTCTCAGCGACTTGCTTTTCACCACGACCTTGTCGAAGGGTTTTCCCTGGAACTCCACGACGCTACCGTCAGGATGAATCGTTCGCCCATGAACGTCGGAAATGTTGAACGCTTCCTTGTAATAGGGAATCTGCACATCGGCATACTTTCGCCCCGCCTCGGAAAGCACCTTGATTCGCATGTACACCGAGTGCGAGCCCTGTTGATCGTTGTCGATTTCTTCGTGAAACAGCACAAATGCAGGGGCGCCCGGCTGCTCAGGCAGATCTTTCATCTGTAGCTCCGCGGGGTCCAGCGGGGCCCAGTCCGTTCCGGCGTGTACCGGAAAGGGGTATGTTAAGGACGCTGCGAGCAGGAAGAGACAGACACCTATGGCACGTAGGGGGGTGGTCACCGGGCCTCCTCAGAATGGCGACACCATGGCGGTTTATAGCTCAGAAGAGTTGCTGATAGCAAGGACTTAAGTCGGAATATTTCTAGCTGACCTCAACCAACTCTTTTCCTGTCACTTAGTGTTGCAAACCGGAGCGGTCAATCGTGCAGGCATGAACGATCTGCGCTGTGTCGCCCTGCCCTATTTAAACGAGCAGTTCGATCTCGTTTGGTCCCTGCCGGCGGGAGGTTCGCGCAATGCGTCTGTGCGTCTTCTCGGCTCGCTGCAGTCACTGCGGGGCATCGTAGGAGTCGATCCTGGGAGTGGCGCCGAGGAAGCCAGCAACGTGATGCGGGTGAGTGCGAAGCTAGTTTTGCGCCACATGTGCCACCGGCTTCAGCAGCACCTGCTCGTCGTCAGCTTCTTTAACCTTGTCATAAAAAGACTTCAGGTTCTTGTACTCCGTTGGGTTGAAAAAGAAACCTGCGATCGCTAGGTCCCGTGTGATATCGATCTCATTCTTTTCCTGCTTGCGACTAGCCCGATAAACCGCATACTCGATCTTGACATGCTGGTTGGCCGGCAGGCTTTCGACCTGCAAGCTATCAGGCAACTTGACGTGAACATCATCGATCTCCCGGCTGGGATACTCGAAATAAATTGCCTGTATCCGATCGGGGTGGGCGAACATGGGAGGGCGATTGAATTGAAATATATTGGTTGGCACGAGCACGCGCTTCCCGCCCGACATGAGCACAGGCGCGGAAATCTTGAACTCCGCCACCATGGGAGTCTCAACCTCATCCCATTGCGGCGGATTAGTCAAGGTGACCTGGGCATTCGCAGGCAGCCAGCTCTTGACCTCGTCTTCTAACATCTTGTTCCGGCCGAGCTCATCCGTTTTGGAGCCCTCAATTCTTCGGGTCAATGCCTCCTGACCCATGAAGACAACGATCGACTTCCCTTCCGCCTCCCTATGATCATTCATCTGCAGCCGGGCAACTCGCTTCGTAACTGCCTTTAGGTAATCCGGTGGCGGAGTCGGCGCGATCTCAGTGCCTCCTCCCGGCAACTGCCTGATGCCCTTGGTTCCCGTATATTTCCAGTACACCAAGCCGTACGGACAGAACTTCGTGCCGGGATCGAGGAACACATCTTTTCCGTCGAGCGGCACGATGGCCACAAATGCGTCGAACTGATCGAGACTGAAGTATGTCCAATCGAATGCGTCTTCGCTGCGGTCGCAAACGTACATGACGTATGCAGGTATTCCGGTTGCCCGTACCATGGCAACAAATAGAAGAGCGATGTCCCGGCCGTCTCCCGACCGCTGGCGAAGCACATCTTCGACACCACGCTTATCCTTTACTCCGAGCACCTTCTGCTCTTGCTCGGTGCGCTGCGGTTTGAAACTGAGGTTCTCAAGTGCAGCCACGTAGGCGTAGATCTTCTTTACTTTCTGCTCTGCAGTGTCGCCCGGCGAGACGACACCGACGACCGCTTCCGAGATACCATGATTCTTGCCAAGAAACTTCTCCACTTCGGAGTTCCAGTACTTGCCTTCCTCCTTCCAAAAGTCGGTGGCATTGGTTTCCCGCCGATAGTAAAAGCGGACGTTGTACTTGAACGGCCGCTGCGGCGGCATGTGCTCCTCCTCAACGAACGGCGGCACGTTGGCGAGATCAAGCTCATATGGGGCCGTAAGACTCTTGGGATCTTTGACCTCGACGCCCGCAGGAAGCCTTGAAGCTGAAGTTAGACCCCAACCAATGACGCCACCACGCTTTCTTACCTCAAAAGGGTAATCGACAAACTTGAAGTGCTCCTTCCTCTCGAAGAGGTCGGTTTGCACCTCCCAGTGTGGCGCAAAAGCCACGTCGGGCGGGTAGCTCAGGGTGTATTTGTATTCCAAGATACTTCCCACCTGCACGTCTGGGAGAGTGAATGACTTCACTTGAATCTTGACGCCCTTGCTTTTCACCACGGCCTGCTCAAAGGGCTTACCTTGAAACTCGACTATGCTTCCATCTTGGTGAATCGTTCGACCGTGAACGTCCCTGATGTTTGACTCCCCCCGGTAATAAGGAATCCGCACATCGGCATACTTACGTCCTCCCTCAGAAAGCACTTTGATTCGCATGTAAACCGACTGCGTACCTAGACGGCCGTTATCGATTTCTTCGCTATAAAGCACGAACGCAGGAGCGCCCGGCTGCTCGGGCAGATCTTTCATCTGCAGCTCAGCGGGGTCCACCGGGGCCCAGTCCGCACCGGCGTGCAGGACTGCGGAGAGAGCTATCAATTCTAAAAGCAAGAAGAGACCGAGGCGAATGGCACGACGGGGAGTGGTCACTTCGACTCCTGGGTACCGCGACCAATGGGTGGTGTTATAGCTCAGGTGAGTGGCTGAAATCAAGTAACTTATCTGGAAATGTTGCTCTTGCGCAATGGGCCGCTGTATCTCCTTTCCACCGGAAAATTACTGCGTGCTTTTCGCTGTCATCGGGGCAAGGGAAGTTCCTTCCACAAACCGGTTTGTCACAAGTGACACGACATTCATCACACCCCCACTTGACCCGCTGGCTCAACTTGTGTAGTGTCATACGATCATGTTGAGTGGTCGTCAGAACTGTTGTTGCATGCCCTGCTGTCGTTGCAGGTGCACATCTTCTGACGCCTATGGAAATACCACCTAGCTTTCTTATCTAAGCAGGATTTCCCAAACCCACGCGTCAGAACTATCTGACGCGTGGGTTTTTCCTTTTGGCGGGAAGAGGTTGTCGATGTCGGACGCAGTCAAGGAAAGCAAGGCGCAACGAATCGAGCGGCTCAAGCGGGAGAAGAATGCCTGGGAGTGCCTCGACGAAATCCGCGCGTTTGCGCGCAATGGGCACGGATCGATCCCTCCGGAGTGGCTGGGCACTTACTTTCGCTTCTGGGGCGTGTATACCCAGGGCGACGGCGTCGGTGCGGTCGGTGGCACGGGCGGGGAAGGCAAAGCCCTGCCGTATTTCATGGTGCGCATTCGCATTCCCAATGGCCTTCTGCTTTCGCATCAGGTCCGCACGATTGCCGATGTGACCCAAAAATATGCTCGCGGCAGCGCCGACATCACGGTACGCCAGAACATTCAGCTTCACTGGGTCACGATTGAGCACTTGCCGGAAGTCCTCGATGCGCTCTGGTGCGCCGGCCTCACCACCATAGGCTCATGCGGTGACGACGTTCGCAATATCGTCGGCTGTCCTATAGCGGGCGTGGATGCTGACGAAGTCTATGACGCATCGCCATTGGTTGACGAAGCCAATCGGCAATTCGTCGGCAATTCAGAGTTCTACAACCTGCCGCGCAAATTCAAAATCTGCATCACCGGATGCCACGCCTGGTGTTCCTATCCCGAGATCAACGATATCGGCCTGACCGCGGTCCGCCGCGACGGGCACGAAATCGGATTTTCCTTGCGCGTCGCCGGAGGCTTGTCCACCGACCCTCATCTCGCCCAGCGACTCGATGCGTTCGTCCTTCCCAACCAGGTGTTGCCTGTGCTGAAGGGGATCGCTTCCATCTTTCGCGACAGCGATGTCCTGCGCGAAAATCGCGACCGCGCCCGGCTGAAGTTCCTGTTCCTGCAGCACGGCTGGACTGCCGGGCGCTTTCTTAGCGAACTGAAACGCCGCCTTGGATTTGAACTGGCTCTGGCTGTGCCGGAAGATGTCCCAGATGACGTGTACCGCGATCACGTCGGAGTGCACCAGCAGAAACAGCCTGGGTACTACTACGTGGGAGCTTCAGTTTTGCGGGGCCGGATTTCGGCGGCTCAACTCCACGCCGCAGCCGATCTCGCGGAGCGCTACGCCGGAGGCGAACTGCGCACCACGAACATGCAGAACCTGCTGATCGCCAACGTGCCCGAACGCCACGTTCCCCTACTCGCTGGTGCGCTGCAACTCGTGGGGCTTCCCACCGCAGGCTCGCCCTTCCGCCGCGGTATCATCGCCTGCTCCGGAACTGAATTCTGCAAAATCGCCATCACCGAAACCAAGTCATTCGGCCGCTGGCTGGCTGAAGAACTCGACGAGCGGCTGCCGGGCTTCGAGCAACACATCAAGCTGCACATCACCGGTTGTCCCAACAGTTGCGGCCAGCATTGGATCGCCGACCTCGGACTGGAGGGCAAGAAGATCAAGCACGACGGTCAACTCATCGACGCCTACTACTTTTGCGTCGGAGGGGCTGTTGGCCAGCATCAGGCCGTCGCGCGTCCCGTGGGATACCGCTGCCCTGCCGCCGAAGTACCCGATGCGATCGAACGCCTATTGAACCGCTACCTCGTGGCGAGAGGGCCCGACGAAAACCTGCGCCAATTCTTCAGTCGGCATTCCAGCGAGGAGATTCGCGTTTGCCTCGCCGGCGGTGATTTCGTCGGTGTCGAGCGCGATCCTGCGGCAGGCCGTGTTCCTCACGGAGTCGAAGGATGAGCACTACGCAGCCGACGCTCTTCCCGATATTCCTGAAGCTCGAAGGAAAGCCTTGCCTGTTAGTGGGTGGAGGTCCCGTAGCGGAAGGCAAGTTAGTGGGCCTGTTGCGCTCGGGAGCGCGCGTGACCGTGGTTTCACCCGAACTTACCGGAGCACTTACCGGATACGCAGAATCCAACGCAATCCATTGGAAACAGCGGAATTTTGAAGCGGATGACCTCGACGGCGTGTTCCTGGTTGTGGCGGCGACCTCCAGCTTTGAAGCCAATGCCCTCATCTATCGTGACGCCGATCTTCGCGGAATTCTGTGCAACGCTGTCGATCAGCCTCAACAATGCCACTTCTACTATCCCGCGGTGGTAGATCGCGGACCGCTGCAGATTGCCATCTCCACTTCCGGGCTCAGTCCGTCGTTGGCGCAACGGCTTCGCCAGGAACTTGAAGTTGAATTCGGCTCCGAGTACCGGGTCTGGGTTGAGTGGCTGGGAAGAGTGCGCTCCGCCTTGATGAGTAAGGGCAGTGACTTCGAAACGCGTCAGCGCATCCTCAGCCGCCTCGCCAGCCGTGAAGTCTTCGACCGTCTAAAGGCCGCCACCGAACGCAACCGCGGGCGCACGGGAGTTGTAGCATGAGCGCAAAAGTCTATCTTGTAGGCGCCGGTCCCGGCGATCCGGATTTGTTGACGGTGAAAGCCGTCCGCATCTTGCGCTCTGCCGACATCGTTCTGCACGACGCGCTGGTCAGCGAAGAGGTTCTGGAGATTGCGCACCCCAACTCCCAATTGATCGACGTGGGAAAGCGCATGGGAGAAAAGCGCCTCACCCAGGATGCGATCAATCAACTGCTCGTCGATCTCTCCGGCTGCGCCAACATCATCGTTCGCTTAAAAAGTGGCGACCCTTCGATTTTCGGCCGTGCCGCCGAGGAAATCGCCGCGCTTACCAAGGCCGGGATCGAATTCGAAGTCGTGCCCGGCATCACCGCTGCCATCGCTGCCGCCGCGCAGGCCGGTATCACCCTCACCGACCGGCAATCCGCCGCGGGCGTTGTCTTTCTCACCGCGCAACAGGCGACCGGCAAGGGCCGGACCAATATCGCGCGCTACGCTTCACAAGACTGCACCCTTGCCATTTATATGCCCGCCGGCCGGTACCGCGAGATTCGCGATGATCTTCTCGCCGCCGGTCTGGCGCTCGAGACCCCCTGCCTGGTGGTGGCCAATGCATCCCGTCCGAACCAGCAGTTGCTGTGGACCGATATCGCAGCTCTCGGATCCATCACCGTTCCGGAACCGCCCGCATTGATCATCATTGGCTCGGTTTCACGCAGCCGTAACAAAGATTTGGCTTGCCGCACAATTCACACCATCGAACCCAGCGTCGAGGTGGTTCGGTAGTTTCTCGGAGGCAATGTTATGTCGCAAGAAGTTAACAACAGCGAGCACGAAACGAGGTTCAAGCTCACAACCGATGGGTGGGCAGTGCTGGTTGCACTGGCGCTCGCGTTACTGGTTCGCATCGGAATCATCCATCGCGTGCCGTGGTAGTCGCCTTCAACCCAAGCAAAGGAGTATCAACGTGGCACAAGGTTCGTTAGTTTTACCCCGTATTCAGACTCTTCGTCCGGCCAGTAAATTGTTGCAACTGGTGCCGGGAGTCCTATTGCTGGCAGCCATCGGATGGCTGGGCAAGTTCATCGAGCAATCGGTAAACGCGTACGCCAAAGCTCACCATCTGCATGTGCCCAACATCGAATACGTTTTGTGGGCGATCCTGCTTGGTCTGGCATTCTCGAATACCGTCGGGATCCCCGCCCTGTTCCAGCCGGGTGTCGCAACCTACGAGTTCTTCCTCAAGACCGGCATCGTCCTGTTAGGCGCACGTTTCCTCCTGGGTGATGTACTCAAACTCGGGGGAGTCAGTCTCGGTCTGGTTGTTCTGGAACTTGCCGTAGCGTTTACCCTCATGACATTTCTAGGGAAATGGTTCGGCTTAAAGCCTAAGCTCACCACTCTGCTGGCGGTGGGGTCGGCAGTCTGCGGCGTTTCCGCCATCATCGCCACCAAGGGAGCGATTGACGCCGACGACGAAGACTCGTCCTACGCGATTGCCGCAATTCTCGCTCTCGGCGCGATCGCGCTGTTCACCTTCCCGTTGATCGGCCACTGGTTACACCTCAGCGATCGCGCTTACGGACTCTGGGCCGGTCTCGCAGTGGACAACACGGCCGAGGCAAGCGCTGCCGGCGCGCTGTACTCCGACGCTGCCGGAAAAGTTGCGGTGCTCGCCAAGACCACACGCAACGCCATGATCGGCTTCGTCGTGCTCGGCTATGCGATCTATTGGGCGAGCCAGGGTCAGGCGAAGCGGATCGAAGGCAAGCTGTCATTCTTGTGGCAAAAGTTTCCCAAGTTTGTGCTGGGCTTTCTGCTCGTGTCTGTTCTCGCGAGCGTCAGCTTTTTCAGTAAGGAACAAATCGGCAACCTGGCGAACCTGTCGCGCTGGGCGTTCCTGCTGACGTTTGCTGGAGTCGGACTGCGCACCAACTTCAAGGAACTCAAGGCCCAAGGGCTGCGTCCCTTCGCCGTGGGTGCAATCGGAGAAATCGCAATTGCGGTGGTCACTCTAGGAATGGTCCTGGTGGCCGCGAAGGTCTTCTTGCTGTAATGGCGGTTATAGACCGCGGAAAGCTCGCGGCGCTCTACTGCCGGACTCCTTGCTGCAATTGCGCCAGCATCGCCTTCGCGCTCGGGTCATCGGGAACCAGTTGGACGAGTTGCTGAGCGTAAGTGATGGCCGCGGGAAGGTTCCCCAAGTCACGCTCGAATGCAACCAAGGCTTCCAATACCTGACGATCCGCTGGCCGTTTTTGGTGAGCTTGCTCCAGTACAGTGATCGCCCCGTCCGCGTGTCCGGAGGAATTGAGGGCCACCGCATACACGTAGCTATATTGAGCGTTGTTGGGCTGCAAACTGGCCGCTTTCGCTAGAAGCACCAGTGCATCCTGATATCGCTTTTGTCGGATCTTGAGCAGTCCAAGAGCATACACGGGTTCCGCCGCGTTGGGTTCGACCGCGATTGCCTTCTCCAGCCATTTCTGACCTTCCTCGTCGCGCTGTTGGGTGCGATAGAGATCGGCGAGGTTAACCATGGCAGGAACAAACTTGGGATCGAGCCTCAGCGCGGTCTGCAGTTCGCTTTCAGCCTCGTTGCTGCGTCCCATTTGCGCGAACAGCAAGGCCAGGTTCATGTGGCTCTCTGGACGCTCGGCCGAGGCCATCTCGCTGGCGATCAATTCCGTAATCGCCCGGTCAAGTGCCGTTCTTTGTGCATCCTGCAAGAGATCGGGAGGCGTTCCCGCAAGCAATCGAGCCGCCTCGATCCGGACGGAACGAACCGGGTCCGTCAGCAACGGCGCTGCCAATCGTACCCGCTCTTGCGGCGACAGCGCTTCCAGCGACCGCACGGCATGGCTGCGCACCAGTGCGTCATTATCCCCGAGCGCTGTCTGCACGGCGGGCAGCGCGGCCGGAGTGAGGTACGCCGGAAGCAGGCTCAACGCTGTGGCGCGTGCGATTCCGGGTTTTGCGGGATCCGCGATCAGGGCTGTCAACGCTTTTTCCGCGTTCGTCAAGCCGCGACGGCCAGCATCAATCGCTGCGACGAATTGCGGCTCCTGTCTTCGATTGGGCCCATACCACATTACGATGGCGTCAGCAGCCCAGGTATTCGACTTGTCTTTGTGGCACTGGATGCAAGCGTTCGGAGTTCCATAGGCAACCGAGAAATCGGGGCGCGGAACGCGAAAGCTGTGGTCTCGCCTCACATCGACGACCATGTAGGTTTTCGTCGGCATGTGGCAATTGACGCACAGCGCGCCGGCGCTCTCCGCCTTGTGATGGTGGTGTTCCTCGCTGCCAAACTTCTGCAGCGAATGGCACTTGCCGCAAACTGCATTGAGGCTTACGGGCGCCAGTTTGGCAGTATGTGGGTCATGGCAGTCGGAGCATGTCACGCTTTCGTGATACATCTTGCTCTGAACAAACGAGCCCCACTCGTAGTCTTCCTCTAGAATCTGTCCATCCGGGTAATAGACGCCTTCTTCCAGCAAGCTCGGCACGAACGTATCCAGAAATGCTGGGCCTGGTCTCGGATTGTTCACGATCGGATGGCGTCGTGAGTGACACGCCGCGCACGTTTCAACTTGGTTGCGTGAGCGGGTCTCTCCCTTCCAGTGCATGGTTCCGGTGTCGGGTTCCAAGCTGGCCCACGACCCGCTGGCCGGTCTCAAATCCACGACAAGGCCGGTCGTGCCGTCGCTCGGCTTATACGATCCTTTCTTGCGGGATCGCGCCCATGCCACATGGTTCGAACCCGGCCCGTGACAGGTTTCGCACGAGACATTGATATCCGACCACGTAGTCGCGTAGCTGTCTTTGGCCAGATCGAAGTTCTTGCGCAAATTGGTGGAGTGGCAATCGGCGCACATGTAGTTCCACGTCTGGTTTCTTCCCGTCCAGTGCAATGGATCGGCGGACGTTATTTTCTGATCGGGATAGAGGTGAAACCAATGTTGGCCGTCATGATCTTTGCTTCGCGAATCCCACGCGACAACGAAACTCTGCATTCGACCGTTAGGAAAGGGAACCAGATACTGCTGCAGAGGGGATACGCCGAACGTGTAGGGCAGCTCAAAATCCTGGGTCTTGCCTTCGGGACCGTCGGTGTGGACGTAAAACTTGTCACCTTTTTTGAAGAAGCTGGAAGTCATGCCGTCATTTGTGAATTGCGCACCGTTGAAGTTTCCCAGGACAGTGGAATCATTCGTCGCCTGCATCGCCAGGGCGTGATGAGACGTTCGCCACGCCTGCGCTTGTTCCGCGTGACACTGGGCGCAACGCTCCTGCCCAACAAACGTAGCCGAAGACGCCGTACTGGACACCTGGCCATGCACTCGAGTGGACCAGCGCCACAACACAATGGCGCACACCGCGACGACGATAGCGGCCACCGTAATAGCGCCTATCGGAATAGCCTTTGGGGGGTTGCTTTTTGCGCGCATGGAATCGTTGCGTAATTATCTACTGTGGAAGGAACCGTGTACAGGACTCCGTCTCATCGTGTGACATTCACGATAGGCGCTAACTGCCTTTCATGGACTTCGCGTTCTTGACCGGTCAGATTGCCTGTGTCCATCATCGGGCTCTACCTCCTCTTGCCATGTTCGTCGCCGCCGGGCCTTTCTGAAATGTGGCGTATACTTGTCTTATCTCTACCGAAAAAGACCACTTTGCCTTTTGCTCACTCAAAGTAGAAGGCGGAACCTTCAGCCCTCCTCACCAGTCCTCTCCTGACAGCCTGGCCAGTTTGTATTCGGCACGGCAGCTTCTTGTCAGCCAACTTCTCCTTGCGCGAGGTCATCTGGCATGAATCAGGGTCATCAGCAGCCTGTATCAAAAACACCTGGCACCAAACTCAGCATTCTCCTGGTTGACGCCAATTCTGAAAGACGCTCATTGCGCAAAAAAATTATGGCGTTTCACGGCGTCGATATGGTCGGAGCCAGCGACCTGACCGAGGCCAGTTCCATTTGGCGCCGCGATCGCTACGATTTGGTGCTGATCGACATTCGCACCGATCACCGTGCTTGCCTCGCCTTTCGTGATGAAATCAAGAAAGACAGCGCCAAACAGGTGGTTGCGTTTCTGGTAGGCAGACCGAAATTCATTGATTTAGAGCCTTTGAAGGGATCCTACGTTGCCGAAGAGCATGGCGCGCAATGGGGAGATTCGATGCGTAAAGCTGTCAGGGAAAGCTGCGACTCGCTGCTACAGCGCAACGGTCTCGTCGAAGCCACTTGGCGGATTGCAGCCGGCCGAAAAATAAACGGCGCTCCAAACAATGTCTTCGAATCCAACGTGCCGGCGATCAGTCCTCTCGACTTCATCCCTGATTCACCCGATGCATAGGACGAGGCGTCATTCGCGCGGTGTCGCGTTGAGTTGCAACTCTGAACCAGGCTCCCGGCAGGAGATGACCTGCCAACTAACTTCACAAGAAGGATCGGAAGCTCAATGACGAAAACAGCGGTACCTGACATAGCAGCGAAAGCCCCCATACCGGTACAGCTTGACCACATTCTGACGAGCGCCGTATTTCTCAATTGGGAAGCGCTGACCGCGTCACCCACCAGCGGGCAGGTGAGGATCGAATATCACATCGGCGCAGGTGGTTCCGTGGAATACCTGACAATTTGGGGTTCCGCTCGCGAATACTGGAGTCTGATCTGCAACTATTCGGTCAATCCCGGCTGGTCTGATGGGCCGTCGTTCTCCAATGGCTATCACTCGCGCACGCTGGGCCGCCTGCTGCAATCCATCATGATGAATCAGAACCTGTTCTTCCACGGCTGTCAGCCCAACAGCAATGGCACGCTCCAGATCGGCGCGCCCACTCCGCAGGATACAGACAACGCCAGGCTGCGAGTGAATGAGACCTTCCAGCTTCCGTCGTGACCCTGGCCGTCGCCCCTGTGTCGAGCGACCTGATTGCGACTGTCCGAATTGCGCTGAATGAAACAAAGTGAATCTCAAAAAGGCGTACTCGCGGGGTACGCCTTAGGTTTGCCTCACTTGCGGACTTCGAACGCTCTCGAACCTCGGAGTCCGATTCTGTTAAGGCTTGGCGGAAACTGCGCTGGTTGGCGCTGAATCCGCCGATACCTGCGGGTAGCCGACGGCTGGTGGCGCGTAGCTCATGGTGTACCCGACCACGTTGTTCGCCATCACTCGGTAATAGTACGTTGTGCCGGACGTGACGCCTCGATCGACGTAGCTCACCGGGGCGCCTACTCCCGCCGAGGAAGTGACCGAGGCGATATTCGACCACGGTCCGCTGCCCGACGGAGCTCTTTGCATAGTGAATCCCGTTTCGTTGTATGCGTTGTTCGTCCAGGTCAGCGTGACGCTCCCCTTACCAGCCACCGCGGCTAATTGCGCAGGAGCGTCGGGCGCGACCGCCAGGATCATGGGACGCATCATGTCATTCTCTTCATGACCCAGCAGATGGCAGTGCCACACATACTCCCATCCGAAGTTGACCAACCCGTTGGTTACCGCCGCGGACTGGTTCGTCGGATCGACGTTGGTGAACATCATCGCCGAAGTCATGTCCGGCAGCATGGTGACGTCGAGACTGCGCATGCTGTTCGGCACATGAAATGGTACGTTCATCTTCGCCGGCCGCAGCGCAACGATCACGTCCTCCAATGGGTTCATGCGCACCGTGTCTTTCCATGACAGTTCGTTCGACTCAGGCGGCTTGATCATTCCGTCCCAGCCCACACGATTCGCCACCTGCACGTTGAACAGATGGAAGGGGTGTGCGACATAGAAGTGGAGGTTAAGCGGCGCGGCGTTCTTCCCAGTAGTCCTCAAAGCGGTGATTGAGCTGACAGCATCGGAGGGCGATGATGCATCGCAAAATGGCCTTCTGATCGCCCTTTTAGAAGCCTGGACTGGCGGGCGGAATCTTCTCTATGTCGTGCGCGCCATGGGAGCCGGTGACGTGAAACTGGCGGCAGCGCTGGGATCGTTGCTCGGGCCAGGCGACGCCATGGTCATGCTGCTTGCCACCGCGATCTCGGGCGGGGTTCTGGCCGTCGTTTACGCCCTCTACCGCCGCCGCATCCGGGCCACGCTGCCGAATGTTGGCGCGGCGCTGCAATTCCATGCCGGATCCGGCCTTCGCATCCACCCTGATCTGAACCTCGACAACCCCGTCGCCCTGCGGATTGGCCATTGCCGCGGGCACCCTCTGCGTCTTCCTGACAACTTGGTGTAGGTAAGGTCGTATAACAATGAAGAGAGTCGCAATCCTCAACCGAACGCGGGAGACGATCCTAGGCGAACGCGTCAGCGTAGTAGCGACCACCGTGCGCCGCATGGTCGGTCTGCTCGGCAAACCGCACCTTGATCCCGGTACCGGCCTGCTCATCGTGCCGTCGCAAGCCATCCATACCGTGGCCATGCACTTTGACATCGACGTGGTCTTCCTCGACTGCGACTGGCGAGTTGTGTACCTGCGACGAGCCATGGCTCCATACCGAATGACCGGATTGCACTGGAGCGCCCGCTGTGTCCTGGAGTTGCCTGCGGGGGTGATTGGCGCAACCGCAACCGCGGTCGGAGACCAATTGTCGATCCAGGAGAAAACTGGAAGCCCAGCCGCCTTTACCGCATAAACCGGATGGGGTCGCCGGACCATCTTCGCTAGCCTGTCCAGAGCCTGGCTGGGGAAGACTCACGTATAATCAGCGCTCATTGGTTCAATCGCGCGTCTTCAAACGACGCCCAGCGGAGTGCTCATGCTACGAGTTCTTCTGGTAGTTCTGATATTGATTCCCATGGTCGCAAACTCACAAAATCCCGCTACCCCTTCGCCAGTTGACTCGTCATCCTCACCCCAAGGCGCTACAGCCAAGCCACCCGTCGCCAAGATGATCCATACCGAGAAGACCGTCAACGGCAAAACGCTGGTGGACGACTACGCGTGGCTGCGTGAGCGAGCTAACCCGGACGTAAAAACGCTTTTGGAAGCCGAAAACGCCTACGCCGAATACGTCATGAAGCCGACTGAGGCGCGGCAGAAGAAGCTTTACGACGAAATCGTAAGCCATATTAAGGAGAGCGACGACACCGTCCCTTACCTCAAGGACGGCTACTACTATTACACCCGCACCGAGAAGGGTAAGCAGTACTACCAGCTTTGCCGCAAGAAGGGATCGCTGGCGGCTCCGGAACAGATCATCCTCGATCTGAACCAGATGGGCGAAGGCCAGAAGTTTATGTCGGTGGGCCAATGGGCGGTCAGCGACGACGGCAACCTGCTCGCCTACACCACCGACAACGTGGGATTCCGGCAGTATCACCTGCACATCCGCGACCTGCGCACCATGCAAGACCTGCCCGATACCACCGAACGCGCGGTTTCACTGGCGTGGGCCGCCGATAATCATTCGTTGTTTTACACGGTTGAGGATGAAGTTCAGAAGCGCAGCTATCGTCTTTACAGGCACACTGTGGGCAGCGATGCCAAGCTGGACCCGATGGTGTATGAAGAGAAAGACGAGCGCTTCGACATCTACGTCAGCCGCACCCGGAGCAAAAAATATCTGCTGTTGAATGCGGGCAGCCACATCTCCAGTGAGGTGCAATTCCTGCCCGCCGATCAGCCGGACGGACAATGGAAGCTGATCGCTCCGCGCGTCGACAACGTTGAGTACTACGTCGATCATCGCGGCGACAAGTTCTATATCCGCACCAATGACACGTCGCAGACTTTCCGACTGGTGACCGCGCCGGTCGCCAGTCCGGGCAAAGAGCACTGGAAAGAACTCGTGGCCGCCCGTCCCGATATTCCGCTGGAAGATTTCGACGTGTTTCAGAATTACTATGCCCTGACGGAACGCATGGCGGGGCTGCCGGTATTTCGTGTGATCCAATTCAGCGATGGCTCGTCGGCGTCGATCAAGTTCCCCGAGCCTGCGTACTTCGCCACTCCCGCCAACAACGACGAGTTCAACACCGCGAACTTCCGCTACAACTACCAGTCGCTGGTAACGCCGCCCTCGGTCTTCGACTACAACGTAACTACCAAGCAATCCACGTTGCTGAAGGAAAACGAAGTGCCGGGGGGATTTGACCGCAACAACTACGTTTCCGAGCGCGTCTTGGCGACGGCGAGCGACGGCACCAAGATCCCGATCTCGCTGTTCTATCGCAAGGATTTGAAGAACAAAGCGCAGGCTCCGCTGTATCTCTACGCCTACGGCTCGTATGGCTACTCGCTGCCGGTGACGTTCAACCCGGCGCGCCTGCCGCTGGTCGATCGCGGCCTCGTCGTGGCCTTGGCGCACATCCGCGGCGGGGGCGAGATGGGCAAGCCCTGGCACGACGCCGGCAAGATGATGAACAAGAAGAACACCTTCACAGACTTCATCGTCAGCGCCGAATACCTGTCCGGCCACGGTTATGGAGCGAAAGACAAGATCGCCATCGAAGGCGCGAGCGCTGGTGGCCTGCTGATGGGCGCTGTTACCAATATGCGTCCGGATCTGTTCCGCGTGGTGCTGTGCGAAGTTCCGTTCGTCGATGTGATGAACACCATGCTGGACGCTTCCTTGCCCCTGACGGTTCCGGAATACGAGGAGTGGGGCAATCCCAACACCGGGCCCGCGTTTGACTACATGCTATCGTATTCTCCGTACGACAACCTGGCGCATAATGACTACCCAACCATGCTGGTGCGTACCTCGTTCGACGACAGCCAAGTGATGTACTGGGAGCCGGCAAAGTATGTTGCAAGATTGCGCACCTTGAAGACTGACCAGAACCCGCTCATCTTCTATACCAACATGCACGGAGGCCATGGCGGTTCGAGTGGGCGCTATGACCGCATCCACGAAGTCGCCTTCAATTGGGCGTTCCTGCTGACGCAATTAGGCGTGCCGGAACCTGGAGACAATCCCAAGCCTTAGCACGTTACAATCGACTATTCCCCGGAGGCCTTGAATGCCTGTCGCATTGGTCCGCTCGTTTTTCGCATTCGTATTGCTTTGTTCCGCGCTGAGCGCGGTTACCCAAGACAGCCCATTCGGGCAGAACGGTCCCGCTCCCACCGGCAAGCAGCAGGCAGCGCCATCGGCGCAGCCGACACATGTTCCCGACATGGTCTGTTTCGGCAACAATCCCCGGTGGAGTTTTCAGTTCGGCGACACGGCCGCCCGTACCCTGGGCATCAGCGAGGGCGACAAGTACTGGATCGGCAAGTTCATGTATGTCGATGGGCAGTGGTCGTGGCACGGCAGTGCGGCCACGGGAAGCGGCGGCGGCTTGACCGCAACCATCACCAAGGGCAAGTGCCTCGACAAGACCCAAGCCGATACCAAAGAGTTCCCGTACCAGGGTCAGGTCTATCTGCCGGAGGGCGACATCGTGAACGGCTGCTGCCGCAAGCTCAAGCCGAATGAAGCGCCAGTCGGCCCGCACGGGTACATCCCGTCCACCCCGCCGCCGCAGTAGTCGTTCTAGGGCGGCGCACGAGTCCTATATCGTTTGTCATTCCGCGGGCTTTAGACCGCGGGGAATTTGCTTTCCGGATGTTGCAGCCGGTCTCTTGAGTCGCCACAATTGCTGTTCAACGAGTCGCTGCCATCCCTGACCTCGCTCTGGCCCTCCCAGAAAATCTATGCCATACCCCATCATTGGTGTTAGCTCTACACGCCACCTGCTGGTATCGTGTTAGATGAATCATTCATGAACCGAGGTAGGCAAATCTCCAATGAACAATCGGTTTTGTAAGCTAGTTTTTCTCTTCGTAACCCTTTCGCTTCTCCTCTCACTTGGCACTGCCATCGCGCAGAACCCAGCGGGCAACGAGAAGCAGAACCTCCCCTGGATGGACCGCACCCTCTCGCCCGACGAGCGCGCAAATATGGTATTGAGTCGCATGACGCTCGACGAAAAGATGGATCTCGTCCACGGCCAGGGCATGCCGGGTTGGGGCCCACCCAAGTCCAATTACTACCTCGGCAATGGTGGGGCGGGATTTGTGCTGGGAGTGCCGCGGCTGGGCATCCCCATCATTCAGATGAGCGATGCCGCGTACGGAGTGCGCAGCAGCGCTGAGAACGGACGCTACTCGACCGCGTTGCCTTCCGCCCTCGCATCCGCATCGAGCTGGGACCCTGAGGCCGCGTGCGAATACGGCGCACTGATTGGCCGCGAACTGCGCGCGCAGGGTTACAACATGACCCTCGGTGGTGGCACCAATATCACCCGCGAGCCGCGCAATGGCCGCACCTTTGAGTATCTCGGCGAAGATCCCATCCTGGCCGGAACGCTGGTCGGCAATCGCATCAAGTGTGAGCAGGCACAGCACGTGATCGGCGACATCAAGCATTACGCCGTCAACGATCAGGAGAGCGGCCGCAACGAGGTCAACGTGATCATCGACAAACGGGCGATGCAGGAGACCGACCTGCTGGCCTTCCAGATCGGCATTGGAATTGGAAACCCAGGCGCGGTGATGTGCTCCTACAACGCGGTCAACGGAGACTTCGTTTGCGAAAATAAGTACCTCCTCACCGACGTGTTGAAGGGCGAATGGAAGTATCCCGGCTTCGTGCTCTCCGATTGGGGGGGCACGCACAGCACGGTGAAAGCCTCTCACGCCGGGCTCGACAACGAGGAACCGCTCGACGATTTCTTCGGCACCAAGCTTAAGGCGGCAGTGGAATCGGGCGAAGTCTCGATGGCTGAACTCGACGAGCATGTGCGCCGCATCCTGCGTTCCGAATTCCTCAGCGGCATTGTAGACTACCCCGCGAAGAAGAGCGTTGTCGATGTGGAAGGCGGATTCGAAGTCGCCCGTACCCTTGCGGAGCAGAGTTCGGTCCTACTGAAGAACGAGACGAGCGTGTTGCCGCTCGATCGTTCCAAGGTGAAGAGCATCGCGATCATCGGATTCAATGCCGACAAAGGCATGATTTCCGGCGGCGGCTCGGCCCAAGTGGACCCGTCAGGGGGGGCTCAACCCAAGTGGCTGGAGCATGTCTGGTTCCCTACTTCGCCGTTGAAAGCAGTGAAGGCGAAAGTTCCATCGGCTGACGTCAGGTTCGATTCCGGAAAAGACCCGGCTGCCGCCGCAGCCCTCGCAAAATCTTCCGATGTCGCCATTGTGTTCGCCCATCAGTGGACCAGCGAAGGCATGGACTTACCCAACCTGTCGCTACCTGACAACCAGGATGCGTTGATCGCCGCGGTGGCGGCGGCGAATCCGCGCACAATCGTCGTGCTCGAAACCGGTACTGCCGTGACCATGCCTTGGATCGACAAGGTAAGTGGCGTTCTGGAAGTCTGGTACGCCGGCAGCAAAGGCGCCGACGCCGTGGCGAACATTTTGTTTGGCGATGTAAACCCGAGCGCCAAGCTGCCCATGACATTCCCGCTCAGCATCGCTGATCTTCCGCACACGACCGTGGTACAGCCTCCGCCTACCGCAAAGGACATCGTCGCCGGCTTCCACACCGTTCTGACCAAGCCAACTTTCGACATTCACTACGAAGAAGGATTGAAAGTCGGCTACAAGTGGTACGACGCCGAGAAGAAGCCGGTGCTATTCCCCTTCGGGCACGGACTCTCGTACACCACCTACAGCTACTCGGACTTGAAGGTGAATCCCGGTAAGGACACCACCGTGACCTTCACGGTAAAGAACACGGGCAAGCGCGCCGGAGCGGAGGTTGCGCAGCTGTACGCTGCGCTTCCCGCCGATGCGGGCGAGCCGCCGAAGCGCCTGGTGGGCTGGAGCAAGGTGCAGTTGAATCCGGGCGAAAGCAAGCAGGTGACGGTGCCCGTGCCTCCGCTGTACCTGTCGATTTATGATGCAGCTTCCAGTAGTTGGAAGTTGCTGCCAGGCAGTTACACGTTTATGGCCGGTGGATCGTCGAAGGACTTGCGCCTGACCAGCAAGGTCCACCTGAAGTAGCTCCGGGCGATCTGCTCCATAACGACGCAGCCCAGTCCGCCGCGGACTGGGCTTTGTTACCGTTAACGTTCGATTATCTGTCCTGGTTAATACTTGGCGGACGCGCTAAGCTTTCTCCCAAAGAGTAGTGGCCGTACGATGCATCGGTCGATGCAACGCTTCGCACACACCGCGATAAACCCTCGGTTGGCGCGAATTCTGGCAACATAAGCTGATGACTCCTCACAACACTCGGCACTTGCCGCCCCACGCTGACGGTGCGTATTATCAATTATTCCCCGTTATTGTAGGTGCTCGATGTCAGTGGTGCGGCCCCCTTCGCAGCTCAACCAAGTCTTTCGGTTTGGGGAGTTTGAGTTCTCCGTTCGCTCTGGCGAGTTGCGCAGGAGCGGCGAAGTCCTGCGGCTACAGTACCAACCTCTGCGTGTGCTGCAGGTGCTGCTGGAGTACTCCGGCGAGGTGGTTACCCGGGACGAGATTCGCGAACGGGCGTGGCCGGACGACTCCGTCCGGGACTTCGACAATAGTCTGCGAGTTGCGGTAACTAAGCTGCGCCAGGCATTCGGCGACGATCCCGAAAATCCCCGGTACATCGAAACCGTGCCCCGCCGGGGCTACCGTTGGCTTTACCCGGTAACTGTCCACGAGACGACGCCGAACATCGTTGAGCCTGATGCCGGCAGAGCGGGAATCTCTGTCAACCTCGCGCCTTCTCCGATGAGGGTCGAACCAGCTTCCCTTACTTCGGTCTCTTTGAAGCCATCGCGCCGTACAGTTCTGCTGCGGCGGATCGTCCTGACGTTGGCTCTGTGGATGGTCGCCTCGGCTGCGATATGGTTTTTGCGTCCGCAGCCGGGCAAGCCGGACCCCAGGGTCTCGCCACTGACTACTTACCTTGGGCTGGAAGACACACCGGCGTTGTCTCCTGACGGGACGCGCGTAGCGTTTGCCTGGACTGGTCCGATCCCGAGCGACCCCTACCGAGTTTATGTGAAACGGGTGGGCGAGGAAGCCGCGCAGCGTGTCACCGAGACGCCAGCCGAAGCGGCCGATGGCGCCCCGGTGTGGACACCTGATGGGCGATCCGTGACCTTCTTCCGCCGCGACGGACCGAGTTCAGGAATCTACATCGCACCTGCGCAGGGCGGGCCTGCGCGCCTACTCACGACAAGCTCTCTTGGCGGTAGTCGAATCCGCCGGGCACGGTTCGACGTATCACCGCAGGGAAACAGCATCGTCTATCCCGAGCGCTTGGCTGGTCAGCAGACGATTGCGCTTTTTCTGCTCGACCTCGGAACCATGCAGTCGCACCAATTGACCTATCCGCCACCGGATTCCGAGGGGGATGGCGATCCTGCGTTTTCCCATGATGGGAAGACTGTTGCGTTCCAACGTAACGTTCTTGATTTGGAACAAGTGTATGTCGTGCCTACTGCGGGAGGTGACGCTCGCGTGCTCACCGAAGATCGGCGAATGGATATTGACGGACTCGCCTGGACCGGCGATGACCGACATATCCTTGTGGGCGGGCAACAGTTCCGTCAATTCTCGGCTTCTGCCGGGGAGCAGGCATCGAGTTTGATTTCGTATCTGCCCGGGCCAGTGAATTTCCCCTCATTGCGACGCGATTTGCTGGTTTATTCGAAGGGTTGGGTGAATGCCAACGTATGGAAGTTGAACCTGGGCAGTCCTACGCGAGTGGAGGGGGCGCCCTCCAAGCTGATCGCCAGCACGCGTCAGCAAGCGGCGGCTTCGTTCTCTCCAGATGGCTCGCAGATCGCTTTTCAGTCGGACCGCAGCGGATTCTGGGAGATTTGGAAGTCCAATCGCGATGGCTCGAATGCGACACAATTGACGCATCTTCGCGCCCCCAGGACCGGCACCCCGCGCTGGTCGCCCGATGGGCGGCAGATCGCTTTCGATTCCCTCACCCCAGGAGGGTCCGAGATCTATGTCATCCCGGCTGACGGCGGACAGCCGAGACAACTGACAACCAACGCTGAGGGGAATGCCGTGCCGGCGTGGTCGCGCGATGGCAAATGGCTCTATTACTCGTCCAACCGGGACGGAATTACAAACGTGTGGAAGATGCCAGTCGATAGCGGCGCCGCGCAGCGAGTCACCACCAACGGCGGGATCTATGCAGCGGAGTCTCATGACGGCGAATACCTCTACTACTCGCGGGGCTCGACGGACCCGAACTTGTGGCGAATTCCGGTCAAGGACGGCGAGGAACAACCGGTGACCGGAGCGACCAAGCCTTTCAGCTGTTCCCATTGGGCCCTGGCGGATTCAGGCATCTACATCGTTGACCACATTGGCAATCTGATTTTCTACGATTTCGCTCGACGCCAGAACACAACCGTCACCCATCACCCCGGATTTCTGACCGACTGGTCGCTGGCGGTTTCTCCCGATGGTCGAGAAATCGTGTGGGCGCAGATAGACGACCGCGCGGCCGAATTGATGCTGGTCGAGAATTTCCGCTAGCCCGGCCGTGGAAGTCACCGCAATCGTCCCTGTCCGCGAGGTTCGCAAAGCGGAAGGGGCGACGGAGAACACAAGGAAAATCCCCAGACCTGCGTCTGCAGGGGTGGGGGTTTTCGTTCTTAAGCTTAACAAAAACGGTATAACGTCCTACTTGCTGCCAGGCTTCGGTGGAAAGTTCTTGAAGAGCTTATTCACCATATTGTTGAGGTTCTTGATGTTTTTGTCAGAGTTATCCGAGATGGAATTCGTCGCCGACCCACGCCACAGTAACTGGTGACCGTTGACGTCGGCAATGTCCACGATCAATGTACCTTCCTTGGTGGTATAGGTTTGATAAGTGGTTGTGGTGGGTCCTCCCCAGCCGTAACCCCATCCCCAGGTCGGTCCCATGTTGTAGCCGGTTCCGACTACCTGCTGGTCTTTCTTGATGCTGTTGCTATAGACCACCCACAATTGAGGATCCGACTGGACGAGTTGAAATCCCTTGGCCTGCAGTTGCTGATTGACCGCGTCAACGATGCGCTGGTCCCACAGGCCCTTGGCGGGATGAGTGCTGGGCTGCCAAGCGTAGGTGTGAAACTTGGAGAAGTCCGTACCTCGGTCCCAATCGACATTGACTTTCTGCGCATACGCGCTGGTGGCCACCAACGCTGCGAACATAAGAATTGCGAAGATGCGTGTCTTCATTGGCGATAGCTCCCTCTGCGAACCGTTGTCGTGGCTCATCCCGCGCGGCGCAACCTCGCCGTCGCTTGCTGCAATCGTACCACTCGATCCGCCAGCCGGTTGCAGCGGCAGCACGAGGAAACGACTGCGGATACCAGTGCCGAGCAGGCTGAATTTTCCACGAGACAGCAAGTATGCGATTAGCCCTCGTCGCAGTTGACTGGGTGCTGTAAGATAACCGCGAGTTCAGCCGCCATAGAAAGCAGGTGCTTGGCATGTCCCTGGCTCTGGAATCGCGTCATGTCGGATCGGTCTATGTCGTTCGCAGTGTGGGCCGTGTTGTCACCGGGCAGGAATCGGCGCTCCTAGAAGAGGCGCTGAAGCGGGGGTTGCGGGAGTTCACCCGGCTGGTGCTGAACGTCAGCGAGGTGAACTACGTGGACAGCTCCGGCATGGGGCTGATTGTGCGCTTTTTGTGGCATGCGCGCACCCGCGGTGGCGATCTGCGCCTGGCTGGTCCCACACCCTTTGTCACCAAACTGCTGGAGATCACCAAGCTCTCCGCGGTGTTCCGCATCTACGCTGAAGAAGAGGCTGCCATCGTATCGTTTCTAAAAGAGGGAGCCTCGACACCCGCCGAATCCGCTAATACGGGACCGCGCGTGCTGTTTCTCGATCCCTCGCCTGACACCTGCGCCTTCGTGCGCGCCTTGTTGACGCGGCACGGCTACCGCGTACTCTCCACCGGGCTGATGGGTGATGCAAAGATCTTGCTGAGCGCTTCGAACGTGGACGTTATCGTCCTCGGACCCGACTGCGGCGCGTTGTCATCGTCGGCGACATTGACTGTCCTGCAACAACTCGCTCCCTCGGCGAAGACCGTCGTACTGGAGCGGGAGTTCAAGAGCCGTGCCGCCGACGAAGCCGGGACCGCCCTGCTAGAGCGAATCCAGTTCAGTACCACTGCGTAAGACTCGTTCCCTGTCATCGCGTTCGGACCCGCGGCGGTGTTAGCATTCCCGCTGATGCTCTCTATTGCTGAACCGGCATTTCGCCTGGCCAGCGCGCTGGCCATCGGCCTACTGATTGGCGCCGAGCGCGAACGGCGCAAGGGAGAAGGCCCGCAGCGTTCGCCCGCAGGGATCCGCACATTCGCGCTGGCATCGCTGATGGGCGGTGTGAGTGTGGTGCTCGGCGGCAACCTGCTGCTGGCAGTGGCGGCGGTTGTGATCGCATCGTACTGCGCGGTGGCCTACCTTCGGACGCACGAACAGGATCCCGGGCTGACTTCCGAAACTGCGCTCGTGCTCGCCGTGCTTCTCGGAGGACTGGCGCAACGGGAGACCGCGACCGCGTCAGCCCTCGCAGTCGTGGTGACCGTCCTGCTGGCGGTCCGCCATCGCCTTCATCATTTTGTGAGCGATGTGATCAGCGAAGCCGAATTGACCGACGCGCTGATCTTCGCGGCTGCGACCCTGGTGGTGCTGCCGCTGATGCCCGACCGTTATCTCGGGCCTTTCGGCGCCATCAATCCGCGTACCATCTGGAAGATCGTGATCCTGATGATGTCCATCAGCGCCGGTGGCTACGTCGCAGTGCGGCTGCTAGGCCCGCGTTTTGGATTGCCAATCGCGGGGCTGGCTTCGGGATTCGTGTCGAGCACCGCCACCATAGGAGCGATGGGGGCGCGCGCGTTGCAGGAGCCTGCACTGGCGAGGCCTGCGGTCGCGGGCGCAGTGCTGTCCACGGTCGCAACCATTCTCCAGATGACTGCGGTGTTGGCCGCGACCAGTCGCACAACGCTGTACCAGATGCGCTATCCCCTCATCGCGTCCGGAGTTGCAGCGCTGGCCTACGGCGCAGTGCTGACGATCATGAGTGTGCGCCAGGAAGTTCCTCTGGCGGCGCAAAAAGGAAGAGCCTTCAGTTTGAAAAGCGCAATCTTCTTTGCAGGAATGATCGCAGCTATGCTGTTTTTATCAGCCGCGCTCAATGTGTGGCTGGGCAGGGCAGGAGTTTTGGCGGCTGCGGCGGTTGCGGGCTTCGCAGATACTCACTCCGCGGCAGTGTCGGTTGCCTCACTGGTTGCGGCAAGTAAGTTCACGGCCCGGGATGCCGTGTTACCTATTCTCGCGGGACTCACCACCAACACCATCTCCAAGGCAGCCGTCGCAATTTCGACTGGTGGCCGCCGCTTCGCCATGCACATCATTCCAGGGCTGGTAATCGTTATAGCTGCTGCGTGGGCAGCCGCCGTTTTCGCACTGGGGAACTAGTCCGCCAGCGTCGGTGACGCAGTTGAGCAAGATTGCGGCCCGTCAGTGAGCGTCGTCACAATCTGCAGAACTCTTTTCACCCTCATTTTTAGCGGCTTCGCGCCACTCCTATGGTGCTAAAATTTTCCGTTATGGCATTCCCTACCGATCGTCCCCGCCGCCTGCGTCGCAATGAAGCGATGCGTTCGTTTGTGCGTGAAACCCGCCTCAGCCCCGAGGGCTTCGTCTATCCGCTGTTTGTCTGTCTGGGAGAAGGCGTGCGCAAGGCCATCGGATCCATGCCGGGCGTGTTCAACCTCTCCATCGACGAAGCCGTGAAGGAGTGCGCCGAGGTGAAGGCGCTGGGCATTCCCAGCGTGATCCTGTTTGGGCTGCCGGAAAACAAGGACGAGATCGCGACCGGGGCGTGGGCCGAGGACGGCATCGTGCAGCAGGCAACGCGCGCCATCAAGCGCGAGGTGCCGGGACTGCTGTTGATGGGTGACGTCTGCTTGTGCGAGTACATGTCGCACGGACACTGCGGCATCGTTGAGACCGACACCGTTCGGCGCGAGGTTTCGGCCACCTTGCGTGAACTTGAATCCCAGGGCAAGAACGCTGTTGCCGTAAAAGTGAGCGCCCCACCTGCTGCCGCGACATCATCGCTGACGGCTGAAGACTACGAGATCCTTAATGATGCCTCGCTGGAGTTACTGGCGAAGACCGCCGTCTCGCAGGCCAAGGCGGGCATGGACATCATTGCGCCTTCCGACATGATGGACGGCCGCGTCGACGCCATCCGCACTGCGCTTGACGGCGCAGGTTACGAGAACGTCCCGATCCTGTCGTATGCCGCGAAATTCGCTAGCGGCTTCTATGGGCCTTTCCGCGAAGCCGCAGACTCTGCTCCACATTTCGGCGATCGGCGCTCCTATCAGATGGACCCGGCGAATCTGCGCGAAGCCATGCGCGAGATTGAGCAAGATCTCTTAGAAGGCGCCGACATGATCATGGTCAAGCCAGCGATGCCATACCTCGACGTGATTCGAGAAGCTCGCGAACGCTTCGACGTTCCGTTGGCTGCCTACCAGGTCAGTGGCGAGTACGCGATGATCAAAGCGGCGGCCATCAACGGCTGGATCGACCACGATCGCGTGATGCTGGAATCCCTGATCTGTATTCAGCGCGCCGGGGCCTCGATTGTGCTTACTTACTTTGCGAAGGACGCGGCGCGACTGCTGTAAGCCGTTACCTTGGTCACTGCTACGAACGTATGTGCACTTGACCTGGTTCCCTCCCGTGCCCGCTTCGAACAGTGGGCACTTGCCTTCCCTAGTAACTGCAAAAGGTTGCACTTACCTACATGGATCAATAGCTTTAAGGATTTATTTTCATGGAGTTACGGCTCTTGTTTTTGGTACTTGGAATGCAGGTAATATCGTGGTAACTCTTAAGCGCCGGCGCGGGGGTGATATTCCGCAAAACCGGCTACGACCACAAGGAGAGGATTGCGCCATGAGAAAACTAGCAGGACCGCTGCTCGTAGCGGTCGTGTTCATCGTCGCTCAAGCTAGTGCGACGGTTATTACTTCCATCCCCGGCGGGACGGTGATTCCGATGCCCGCGGTGAACTACTTCGGAGGAGGACCACAGAGCTTCGGCACGACCAATGTGGTCACCTGGAGTTCGACGAACGCCACTACCCAGGGCGGATCGGTGTTTGGTTATAACGTAAAATATAATTTCGCGGGAAATGGACTCTGGGACGGTGGCCTGGGGCCGATGGCCGGCGTTAATGACAGTTTCGATCTTTGGGGTTCCACCGACACCATGACGTTTTCGTTCGCTACGCCGGTTACTTCGGTGGGCGGGTTCTTGAATTACATTCCTGGTAGCAGCACCAATACCACTATCGCCGCGTGGGATGTTCATGGGAATCTGATCGAGTCCTACGACCTGACGTTCTTGACGGGCGGCGGTACCAACACCGGCGCTTTCTACGGCTTCCAGGAAAGCACCCCGATCAAGTCCTTCACACTAACCGACAACTACATCGGAATTACGAACCTCACGACCGGCTCGGTTCCTGAGCCCAATTCGCTGCTGCTGATCGGCACGGGCCTGTTGGGTGTGCTGGGCTACGGTCGCCGACGTCTCGGGCTGTAGACCCTGCAAGTAGGGCAGTTTCTCGGGCAGGCCGTCATTGGGTCTGCCCTTTCCCTTTGCTGTGTAGCAGGGGCGATGGGACACGGCGGCTCGTCGAGCTCTCCCACAGGAGCTTTGACCGACGTCACTGCCATCCTGTCCCGCAGATTGCATCTATATCGAATCTCTGCAACTATCGCGTGATTTCCAGAATGCGCACTCGCTGCAGGCTGAAGAGGCCGCCACGCAGCACAGGCACTCGTCTCCTCAGACGGCCGCCGCTCCACTTATACCAATAAACTGACGCGAGGGACCCAGGAAGGCGCTGACTAACTGCCCATTTTCCGGGGTTGATTTGTATCCGTCGAAGTCGCGGTCGGAGAGCGCTTCTGTTCCATCGCATCGAAGCCGGCGGCTTCGTCATGGGACAAATAGCGATGGGCGGTATTGCGCACGGCCACACCGAATGCGCTCTGGCTCCCGGCGACCCGCTCGCAGCGCAGCACCATGGCAAAAAAACGCACGCGCAAAGGATCCGAAGCCTTGGTCAGGTCCGGCGGAAAGGTCAACACATACTCCATGGGAGTATTGAGCAGGAAGGGCCGGTTAGTGACAAACAATGCCCCGGCGGCGCTGACATCAGCTGTCTCGCACACCGCCCAGGAATCGCCAAGTCCACGCAGAAACACCGCAAAATGCATGTCAAAACGCGGGTTCTTGCGGCGTTCACCGGAATGGAACGGCAAACCGACAGGCAGTTCCTTGGCGACGGAATTTGACTGCATACCAACCCTCCTCGCACGTGGCTTGCCATACTCATATTTGGAGCCGGGTTTGGGGACCCGTCAAAAGTGCTTGCAGACAAATCGCTTAACGCTGGGTGCTGGTCGGTGAGGGAATTGCCGTACTGACGAAATGGCTAGACAAGTGCAAAGTATTGCGTAATTGCAGCACAAAATTCCCTATTCCACACGGCGGGGCCGGATATCGTATTGCCGGATCTTGTAAAGCAGCGCCTTATAGCTGATGTTCAGCAAAGTGGCAGCCCGTTTACGGTTCCACCCATTCGCCTCCAAAGCATTGGCGATGGCCTCCATTTCGGCGCCGTTCTTTAAGGTCTTGACCATCTGCTTGAGGTCGGGGTTTTGGGGTCCGGCGCGACCGACGCCAGCCGAACTACTTTCGCGAACCGTGCCGCGATCGAGTTCAGCAATCGCCGCGTCTTCGTCACCAAGGACGAGGTAACGTTTGACAAAATTCTCCAGCTCACGGATGTTGCCGGGCCAGGAGTAGTTTTCGCAGGCCGCCACCATTCTCGGAGATACCGACAAGAGCGGGCACGCGTAGCGCTCAGCCACCTGGATCATGAAATGCCGCAGCATCATGGAAATTTCTTCCCGCCGCTCGCGCAGTGACGGCATGCTCAACACAAAACTGCTGAGGCGATAGTAAAGGTCCTCCCGAAACGACTTGTTTGTGATCGACTCCGCCATGTTGATGTTGGTGGCGGCCAGCACCCGAACATCCACCTGCACGGAGCGCCGTCCCCCCAGGCGCGAAAATTGTCCGTCTTGCAGCACCTGCAGCAGCTTGGCCTGGAGGGCAGACGACATTTCACCGATTTCGTCGAGCAGGATCGTGCCCTTGTTGCAGAGCTCGAATTTTCCCGGCTTGGCTTTTACGGCGCCGGTGAAGGCACCGGGTTCGTATCCAAATAATTCACTTTCCAGAAGTTCGCTGGGCATGGCCGCGCAATTTACTTTGAGAAAGGCGCGATGGGCGCGGTCGGAATACTTGTGGATCAACTGTGCCAGCACTTCCTTTCCGGTTCCACTCTCTCCCAGCAGCAGCACCGGGAAGTCGAAGCGGGCGACCTGTATGGCCTGGGCGCGAATCTGTCGCATCTGCTCGGTAGCAGCGAAGAAGTAAACCCCCTGCACCACCTCGATGGCCTCGCCCGCACCGGGAGCGGTGGGTCCTGGATGTTCCAGGCAGAAGCGCAGCACATCGTCCATCTCTTCCTTCTGGACCGGCTTGGACAGATAATCGTGCGCGCCGAGCCGCATAGCCATGGCAACCTTGCGAGTGTCGCGCACGCAAGAAAGCATCACGACCTTGGTAGTCGGACGCGATTCGCGAATGCGCTTCAGCGTCTCCAACCCGTCGGGCCCCGGCATCACCATGTCGAGCAGCACCACATCGGGCTGATCCCGTTGGACCTTCTCCAGTGCCTCTTCGCCATTCGCCGCGGTCGAGACCTTGTAGGAATCGAGCTCCAGCACTGTCTGCAGGTAGCGCCGCATGCCGGGTTCGTCGTCAACGATCAGGATATGGCCCGTGCTCATAGCTCTCCCACAACCTGCTTCTTCTTGGCGAGTGGATTCAGCAGGCACAGAAACGAGAACTTGCTCCCTCCGCCAGGTTCGCTTTCCACCCAAATCTTTCCGCCCGAGGCCTGCACCAGACGGCGGGCAATGGCCAGGCCCAGACCGTGGCCCTCAGCCCGGGTTCCTTCGCTGGTAAGGCGGAAGTATTCTTCAAAAATCTCCTGCTGGAACTCGGGTGCGATGCCAGGACCAGTATCGGCCACCGAGATCCGGCAGCAGTTGGGATTGGCGACGAGCCGCCGCCGCCGTTCCGCCAGCGGCTTGCGCCTGACGGTGCGGCGCTCCCAGAAAAAAGGTTCGACATGCAACCACACTGTGCCGGAGCTGGGCGTGTACTTCATGGCATTGTCGAGGAGATTCGAGACGATGTGCTGCACCTTGTACCAATCAAAAGCAAAAGTGGGCAGTTTTTCGTCGGGGAAAAAATAAAACGCGATCGCCTTGTCCTGGAAGCGCTGCACCCAGAATTCAGCGATTTCGCGCAGGCAGGCATTGATATCGGCGACCTCATACTGGATCTCGTAGCGATCCACCTTGAGAGTAGCGTATGTGAGAACGTTTTGGACGAAGTTCGTAAGGCGTACGCCATTGTCCTGCATCTCGCTGAGAACTTCGAGCTGCTGCGGGGTCAGCGGTCCCAACTTCCGAGTTAACAGCAGGTGTAAGTAGCCACCCATGATCGCGAGTGGTGTCTTCAACTCGTGAGCGGCTGCGGCGAGGGCGTCCCTGCATGCGGTGCAGTGGTGTTCGTCGCTCAGCAAATCGATCGCGGACTTTGCAGACGCGGGTTTCACTGAATGCATTCGACTGGGCTCCGTCTCCGCGTTCACCGGTTGGGCACATCTGCGGCCAGTGATCGCGACAGGAGACTCCGAGCAAATTCTCCACAGGCGTACTTTCGACAAAATAAGCCCATGGATTAGACCAATTCACGACTCGGGGATCAGGAGCAGGTATGCACTTTACTGCACACCAAGGGGGAGATGCGATAATAGCGCAATCACCGGGATTGTCAATTCAAAATCGTCAGACACCCCACTATTAACGCAATATTGTTGTCATTATATGAAAACATGTGCATCCGCAAAAAGGTAAATCCCTTCTCCTCTATCGCAAATTGTTGCACTTGATTACAGCACCATTCTGCGCCAACTACCGGAAAATGCAAGTAACTTGCCGTGTTTTGACCGATTCCTGGTTCCACGGGTTTGGCTGTTGATGTGCTCATGAATGATTGGGAGATATAGCGTGCGCCGTCCAGTGTCGGTCGCGGAACGCCGCGATTGGGATCGTTTGCCCATTTCGATCCCTTTCTTCGTGCGGGGCAGGAGACAATCTGGTGAGGAGTTTCTGGAGTTTGCGACGGCGCTGAATCTTTCCGCAGGCGGAGTACTACTTGCTACCAAGCGGTATATGGATCCTGGGACCGAAATCTCCCTCGAAGTGCCGATCGCACTGGTAAATAAGGCGCAGTTGCCACATTCAGTTTCCCTGCTGCACGCCACGGTTCTGCGTTGTACTCCCGATCGCCAGTTTTTCCTCCTCGGGCTCCAATTCGAGGAACCTCTTATCGCGGCATCGTTCGAATCCGTGGATGCTCGGACTTCTTCGAACAAGTGAGAAAGTCAGTTCCCACAACTGAAAACTCTTGCACATTTTCTTAGCGGAGAATCTCAAAGGGTGATTCATTTCGTCCACGTCAGGCACGAGTTGTGATAAATTAAGTTACTAAAGACAATAAACTTACAAGAATATTGTGCAGGGTTTTGCGATTCGGCGACAGGTGGCCAAGAAAATGCAAATCCTTTTCACACAAGAAGCCACGTCGAGCGAAGAAGTCAAAAGAGGACCAAAGCATGCCGTCACTGGCCAGCACAAGTTTTGAGGGGTCAACCACAGCGCAACCGTTACCTCCGGAATCAGTCATATTTGGGCAGACTACTGCGATGCGCGAGGTGCGGCAGAAGCTGGAGCGCGTCGCTGGCGCAAACCTCTCGATCCTGATTACGGGGGAGAGCGGCACGGGGAAGGACATCATTGCGCGCTTGCTGCACGTGTATTCTCCGTGGTCCAACGGACCGTTCGTAAAGGTCAATTGTCCGGCGATTCCGGGAACCCTGCTGGAAAGCGAGCTATTTGGCTACGAGAAGGGGGCATTCACCGGAGCGTTGGGTACCAAGCCAGGGCGGGTCGAGATGGCGCACCGCGGCACCCTTTTTCTGGATGAGATTTCCGAGCTCGATCCGGCGCTGCAGGCCAAGCTGCTGCAACTTTTGCAGGACGGCCAGTTTAGCCGCATTGGATCGCAGGAAGACAGGCGAGTCGAGGTGCGGGTGGTGAGTGCCACCAATCGGGAACTGCATCAGGAAATCGACGTAGGGAACTTCCGGCACGATCTTTTCTACCGCATCGCGGCCATGATCATCCACCTTCCGGCCTTGCGGGAGCGGGCAGTTGATATTCCGTTACTATGCGAATACCTTTTGCAGTATTACAATGATAAACTCAATGGCCGCGCCCCTATGCTTCGACCCGCGCTGTTGGCAAAGATGCAGCGGTACTCCTGGCCGGGGAATATTCGTCAACTCGAGAACCTGATTAAGCGTTATGTGGTGATGGGAACCGATGACGTGATCGTGAGCGAGTTGCTGCAAACTAACGATCGCGACCCTTTTCCCGATCTTACATTTGAGGGGCCGGTGTCGCTGAAGAAACTGACACGACAGACGGTGCGCAAAGTCGAGGCGCGCATTATTCTGGGCGCGTTACATGCGAACAACTGGAACCGGAAGAAGGCGGCCCGGGCGATCGGTATCAGCTACCGGGCACTGTTGTACAAGCTAAAGGACGTCGGGATTCCGCAGCGCCGCGCGGCGACTCCCGCGCTGCGGGTGGACGAAGACAAGCTGGAGTAAACCCCTGAACGTGGATGGAAGGTGACCTGAATGGACTTGCAGCGAAGCAGAGTTGGGAACCTCGGAATTCGATTGCTGAAGTGGGCGCTGCTGCTCGGAGTATTGACCAGTTTGGCCGTGGCGCAAGACGCAGGCAACCCGGCGGCAGCCACTGCCGCAAAACCAGTACCCTCGGCCACGGGCGTTCGTCCGGACTCATACGTTATTGGCGCCGAGGATGTCCTGTCGGTTTATGTTTGGAAAGAACCGGACATGTCGAAGACGGTACCGGTGCGACCCGACGGCATGATTTCACTGCCGCTGGTTGGGGAGATCAAGGCCTCCGGCTATACGCCCGTGCAACTGCAGGAGGTACTCGCAGAAGCGATGAAGAAGCTAATCTCTGACCCACAAGTGACGGTAGTCGTAGAAAAGGTCAGCAGCCTGAGCTTCAACATCGTCGGGGAAATCGGACGTCCGGGATATTATCCGCTGACCCGCCGCATGACCGTGCTGGACGCCATCGCGATGGCGGGGGGCTTCAAGGACTTCGCCAAGACCAAAAAGGTCTACGTATTGCGGACAGCGGCCAACGGCACCCAAGAGCGACTGCCGTTCAATTACAAGGACGTGATCAACGGCAAGAACCAGCAGCAGAATATTGAATTACAGCCGCGCGACACGATTGTGGTTCCCTAACAGGAGGCTATGATGACACGTTGGTTCGGGCCAATCCTGCTAGCTTTGGGGATCTTGTGCAGTACGTGTGTTCGGGCGCAGAACGACACCGGCGCGCCCGACTCCGGGGCGCCGACCCAACCCGGTCCCAAGCCGGCGTACACCTATCCAGATGCGACGCCGTCGCTGGACTTTCTCTCCCAGTCGGTGGAGAACAGCAGTATCACGCTGGGAATTGGCGCCGGTTTTACCTACGACAGCAATGCGTACGCGAATAGCAGCACGTCGCAGAGCTGGTGGCTGTTTCACGTTACGCCGAGCATCCGAATCCAGCAGTTTCGTCCCAAGCTTGCGTGGCACATCTCGTATGCCGGAGGCTTCCAAACCTATACGTCGAAAAGCGGATCACCGAGTTCGAACGCTAATCTGTTTTCGCAGAATGCAGACGCAGGATTCCTGTGGCAGATGTCTCGGCATTGGCAGCTTATGGCAAGCAACTCTTTCCGGTATTCTGCCAACCCGTTTGACAGCTTCTTGATCACCCCCGGAATTCCGACGATGAACAATCCCAATCCGGTGTCGTACGTCCCGCTGACCCAATTCATGTCCAACAATGGGTTGATGACGCTCACCAATCAACTAACCAAAGTGGATACGCTTTCATTTACCGGAACGGCGAATCTGCGCCGCACCTCCACCTACAATCTGCTCACTAGTGTTCCCTTCTATAACCTGATTTCCTATGGCGGACGCGCATCCTACTCCCATCAGCTTTCGCCACGGCTCTCATTGGGTGCTGGCTACGACTACAACAGTCTCGATTTTGGGCGAGGGCAACAGCGCTCGGGCATTCAGTCGATTTCGATGACGGCGGACTACCTGATCCGTCCAAACATGTCGATCTCGGGCTGGGTGGGACCGCAATACAGCGCCACGAAAACCATCGTGGGCATTCCCGTTCCCATTCCCATTCCCCCCTTTGTACAGATCGTCTACGTCACCACTCACGACACCCTGTGGAGTACGGCGTTAGGAGTGAACTTCGGGTGGCGAAGCCAGCGCAACTCGGTTCGGGCCGGGTTCAGTCGATCGGTGTCGGATGGCGGAGGCATCATTGCAACCGCCCTGGTGAATTCGGTGAACGGCAGCTATCACAGGATGTTCACCTCGAAAATGGATCTCACGCTGGGCGCCCAGTACTTCCGCGACAGTTCCACTACGGTCTCGAGCCGCACTTTCAATAACGTCAACCTCAACGCAGCGCTTACCTACAAGCTGGCGAGATCGCTGGATGCCACCGCGTGGTATGCCTACATACATCAAACCCAATCGAATGCGTTTTTGATCGGATCTGGCAACTACAGTGCCAATATTCTGAGTTTCTCAGTCAAGTACACCTGGAACCACCCCCTTGGACGGTAAATCATGACGGAAGAATTTGACGACCAGAAATCGATGCGAAGTTTGGATGAATACTGGGCCATGGTGGTCCGCCGCCGGTGGTGGATCATTGGTCCGCTGTTTTTGGGATGGCTGATTGTGTTTGCCTCGGCTTGGATTATTCCTCCGAGGTACACATCGGAAGCCGTGGTCCTGGTCGAACAGCAAAAGGTGCCGGAACAGTTCGTGATGCCAAACGTGCAGGTGGATTTGCAGGAGCGCCTGCAGTCGATCACGCAACAGGTGTTGAGCCGCTCGCGGTTGTTGGCCATCATCAACGATCTACATCTGTACCAGGGTGTGTTTTTCGGTTCCCCCGACGATCAGGTCGCGCAGATGCGGAAGGACATCAAACTGGACCTCGTCCAGGCCCCGGCGACGAACGGAAGACCGGGAGCGTTGACGGCCTTCAAGATTTCCTTCGTTGCGGACAGACCACAGATCGCGCAGTCGGTCAACACCAAGCTGGCGGGATTCTTCATCGACGAAAACGTGCGCGCCAGCCAACAGCAGTCGGAACAGACGACCAATTTTCTCGACTCCCAGTTGACCGCAGCCGCCGCTGCTTTGGCTGCGCAGGAAAAGAAGATGCGGGAGTACGAAGCCTCCCACATGGGCGAACTCCCGGACCAGTTGCAGAGCAATTTGCAGATTCTCAGCGGAGCGCAGGGACAACTGCAGGCTGCCGTCGATGCGCGGGACAAGGCGCTGCAGCAGCAGGCCTACCTGAACTCGCTGGCAACACAGTATGACGCCATGGGCGTGACTGAATCGACGGCGGCGACACCGCAGGCGACCGCCCAGCAACTCGAGATGATGCGAGCCGAATTGGCTGCGTTGGAGGCCAAGTATACCCCCGACCATCCGGACGTTAAGAAGTTGAAGGAAACCATCTCGAAGATGGAGCAGATGCAAAAGGACACGCAGGACACAAAGTCTGGCGAGGCCGCTAACGATGTTGAAAAGTCTTCTCCTTCCCAGGTCCAGGCCATGACGCCGGTCATGCAGATCCAGAGTCAGTTGAAATCCAACAAACTCGAGATCCAGACTCGCGAAGCCCAGATCGTGCGGCTGGAAGCGAAAGTGAATCAGTATCAGGCGCGATTGAATGCCACTCCAGGGCGGCAGCAGGAACTGTCCGACATCATGCGCAACTACGATGAGTCGAAGAAGAACTACGACACGCTACTGGGCAAGACGATGGCGTCTTCACTGGCAACGAGCCTGAACCGGCAGCAACAGGGCGATCAGTTCCGGATCATCGATCCTCCCAGCCTGCCGGAGAAAGCGTCCTTTCCCGACCGCTTCAGATTCTCGCTCGCCGGGTTGGGCGCAGGTCTGGCGCTGGCGTTCGTGTTCGGGGTCGGGATGGAATTTTTTGACGATCGCATCCGCAGTGAAACGGACCTGATCGACGCCAGCCCGCTCCCGGTGTTGGCGGAGATTCCGCCACTCCCGACAGATCGGGAGATGGCGGCGCAGCGGTGGAAGCCGTGGATTGCGGTAGTGGCTGCAATTCTGGTCGCCATCATTATCCCAACCGGGATCTGGTACGCCTACTTCTGGGGATAGAGCATGTATAAACAATTCTTCGGGCTGAGCAAGAACCCATTCGAGATCAGCCCGGATCCATTTTTCTATCATGCGACCCCCCGGCACAACGAGGCGTTAGCCAACTTGCACTACGGGGTGGGACGCAGAAAAGGCTTCATCGTGATCACCGGAGAGGTGGGCACGGGGAAGACGCTTCTGGTGCGCTGCCTGCTGGCGGAGTTGCGGAAGAACAACATCGCTTTCGGTTACGTATTTAATCCGCTATTGTCGACCACCGAATTCTTCCAGTACATCATGGCGGATCTCGGACTGCAGTACAGCGGCCGCAGCAAGACGGAAATGCTGCTCGACCTGAACCGTTTCCTGATTCAACGCCACGCCCGCGGCTTGATCACGGCCCTGGTGGTGGACGAGGCGCAAGCGCTGCGGCCTGAACTGCTTGAGGAAATCCGCTTGCTGACCAACCTGGAAACCTCGCAACAAAAGCTGTTGCAGATCGTACTGATGGGCCAGCCCGAGTTGGAAGGGGTGCTGGACTCGCCCAGCCTGCGCCAACTCAAGCAGCGTGTGTCTTTGCGCTGCCAACTGCTGCCGCTCGACGATGAACAGACCCGCGGATACGTGCTCTCGCGCCTGGAACGGGCCGGGGCAAAGCCGGAGCCGCCCATCTTCGAAGCGGATGCGCTGACCAAGGTTTTCGAGTATTCCCGCGGCATTCCCCGCATCATCAACAACCTTTGCGAGAATGCCATGGTAAATGCCTTTGCCCGCGAGCAGCGCAACGTCACGGCTGAGATGATCACCGAGGTGGCCGCCGACTTCCGTCTGACGGGCTCCATCTCGACGCCTGAAGAGCCTGTCGGGGTCGACAACGTACAACAGGAGAACAACGAGAGCTTGCTGCGCTCGCTGTTTCGACTGCTACGCACCATGGATAGTAACCAGTCGCTGGAAGAAAAACCCGTTCCGTCCGCTGACGGCAGGAGAGTCTAAAGATGAGTCGATTGTACGATGCATTGCAGAAGTCTCAGGGTGAAGCTCCGAGTGCCTCGCCATTGGCTAGTCCTGCCCGGCCGGATTCCCAGGTAGCGGGCCTACCGCTCGACGACACGGCCGCGCTCGACTCGCTGGCGACCGAGGCGCCGCCCAACGCGTCTTGGTTGAGCGTACCCGCGGACCGGATACTGCGTCCCGCACCCACGCCCGAACAGCGACTGATTACGATCACCAACCCGAATAGCCCGGGAGCGGAGACGTTTCGCGTCCTGAGCACACGGCTGGCCCACCTGCGACGCAAGCGTCCCTTGAAAAAACTGCTCATCACCAGCGCCGTAGGCGACGAAGGCAAATCGGTGGTGTCGGTCAATCTCGCCTTAACGATGGCGCGGCGGACTGGGGAACGCGTCCTGTTGATCGAAGCCGACTTGCGCCGTCCAACCGCCAGCGCCCTGCTGGCGTCGTTTCCTTTGCGCGGGATCAGCGAGTGGCATGAACACAAACTGGCCTTGCAAGATGCCTTCTACCAGGTGGAAGGCATGCCCTTGTGGCTCCTGTCCGCTGGAAAGGGCATGGAAGAGCCTTTGCCACTGCTGGAATCGGACGCCTTCGCTCAGATGCTGAACGCTGTGGCCGAGGGATTCGACTGGGTCCTTCTGGATTGCACCCCGATGCTCCCGATGGCCGACGCGACCTCACTCTCCCGCCTGTGTGACGGGGTCCTGGTTGTCGTACGTGAGGGGCACACCCGGAAAAAGACTCTGAACCGGGCGCTGGGCTCGATCGAAAAGAGCAAGCAGCTTGGATTCATCTTTAATGAGGCATCCACCGTGCAGGTCGGTTACGAGCGCTACTACGGAGGCTACGGCTACTACGGACAAACGAAGTCCCTAGGGGACGAGGAAGCGGAGAACGATTCAACGGCACGTGCATGAGTCGATTGTTCAATGCCTATTTTCCGACACGCACGCTATTGTTGACGTTGTCGGAAGCGATCTTAGTAACCTTGGGGTTTCTTCTCGCCGTGCTTCTGTCGGCGGGCACGGCAGTAAACGCGATAATCTACCTGCAAGACGAAGGCGGCGCCGCGAGGATCGGACTCGTCGTCCTCGTCTTCCTGGTACTGATGTACTACTTTGACCTCTACAATTCAGCAATCCTGACCAACCGGCGCGAAGTCGTTACACGACTGGTCGGGGTCTTAGGCTGCATCTTCGTGGCGTTGGCCGTGTTGTATTACACCTTCCCCGCTGCCAGCTTGGGCGGAACGGTTCTGTGGAGCGGTATTGTCATGATCGCCATCGCCCTTCCACTGTGGCGTAGCTGTTTTTTCGTGCTCAATCGTTCCGCGCGTTTTGCGGAGAGCACCGCGATCTACGGCGACGGTCCGCTGGCAACTCCGCTGATGGATGCTATATCGCATCGGCCTGAGCTGGGCCTGCACGTTACGGGCTACGTTGGCAGCGAACCGCAGATCGCGGGCATTCCAACCGTGGATCCAAGCGAATTGTTCGAATTCGTGAAGCGCAAAGGAATTCGCAGGATTATCGTGACCATGGGCGACCGTCGGGGCAAGCTTCCGGTCGCGGAATTGCTCAAGCTGAAGGCCAGTGGCATTCAGGTTCAGGATGGCCCAGAGTATTACGAGTCAGTAACTGGGAAGATTCCACTGGAGTCACTCGGACTGAGCTGGCTAGTGTTTTCCCCGGGATTTCACGTACGAGCATCCCTACGTCTCTACAAGCGGGCGTTCTCGCTCGTCTTCGGCTTGATCGGGGTAATTCTCAGCTCGCCTCTCATGGCGCTCTCGGCCATAGCGATTTGGCTGGACTCGAAAGGCTCTGTCATTTTTCGCCAGCGGCGTGTCGGGGAGTTTGGGGTACCGTTCACCCTCTATAAGTTCCGTACTATGTACGTCGACTCCGAGACGCGACCGGCGGTGGTGAAGGACCCGAACGCCTCTGCCGCAAATCACCTCGGCGCTCCCGCGCAAGTTGACGATCCGCGAATTACCCGCGTTGGAAGGTGGCTGCGATGCACCCGGCTTGACGAATTGCCTCTGTTTTACAATATCGTGAAGGGTGACATTTCGTTCGTAGGTCCCGGTCCCATGCCTCCGCATGAAGAGAAAGAATGCGCGGCGGTCATTCCATTTTATAAAGAGCGCTGGATGATCAAACCAGGCGCAACCGGATGGGCGCAGATCAATCGCGGTTACAGCGCCACCATCGAGGACCACAAAGACGAGCTAGCCTACGACCTCTTCTATATCAAGAACGTCTCCGTCGGCCTCGACTTCTACATTCTCTTTGCCACCCTGAAGATCCTATTGTTGGGTAGAGGCCGACGATAAACCTTTTCTCGAGCCGCAGACTTTGCCACGTCAGCAAATGACCGGCAGCTTGTCTGGCTTCGTCGCTTATCTAAAGTGGCTCAAATCACGAGTCTGGCCCCGCGCGTGATGCTCACGAGCGCTGGGTTCGGCACCATCTTCCGAATGTCTTGGCAATGCAGGAGTTCCGCTTCAGGCATGTAACCCCGTATAGATGCTGAATATCCCGCCGGCATCGGCTTGCGCAAATTCCCCAATCAAACGGTAGGGTTGACAGGCGATTAGTCTTATTGTCGTAATACATGAAGATGGAATGGTACGACGCCAAAGGGGATAAGGCCGCGCGCCTACGCCAGCGCAAGTTCGCCCTCCTCCGCCGCTTCCAGATCCCTCCCGACGCGCTGCCCGGCTCTCTCGCCCTCACCCACATCCGCTGCGGAAGACCCAACTGTCGCTGCGCCCAAGGCGAGCGTCACCCCGTCTGGTCGCTCACCTTCATGGTCGACGGCAAAAAGCACGTGCAGCATGTGCCGCAGGAAATGGTGGAGCGGATTCGCCCCCTGGTAGAGCAGGGCCGCGAGTTCAAAGATGCGGTGGCCGAGGTCTTCGCCGCCAATGCCCAACTGCTGGCGCTAGGGCGCCAGCAATCCCGCCGCAAGCGGCCCAAGCCGCGGTGAAGCGGCGAACCCCAAGCCGCCGAGCGGGCCCTGCGACTGGCAGGCGACGGTGGGCTTGACCTTCCACGACTCCCTGCCGAGCGCTGGCCGCAGCACTGCCGGGCTTACGCTTCCGCCACGATTGGGTCGCAACCATGCCTGTTGGGAGCGCGACCCAGGTGTTCTCCGTCAACTGCGCTCCACCACCATCCCCGGGTAGCTGCTGAACTCCCGCGGCAAGCTGCAACAGTTCGAGAAGTATGCCTGGAAGGTCTTTGCTCTGCCGGATCGGTTAGCCACTTTGCAGGACACGCGGCGTGCCCCGGCCATCCCCACCTTTGACGTCGTGAACAGCCTCTTGCACACCGCCCTGCTGCGCATCCCCAGCCTCAACGCTCTGGAAGGTGATCTGCAGGAAAGCGATTTCCAAAGGTTGATCGGGCGGACACCCACGCCTGCGGTAAAAGCCTTCAGTGCCGACGTCGTGGCCAACGTGCTGGACAAGTTGCAGCTCGGCGGTGTGCGCCGTGCGATCCAACAGGTCATCGACAAAGCCGAGCGCAACAAAGCCTTCCGCGAGGGTTCTTACGGCGCCCTGCGCTGCGTGGCCATCGACGGCTGGGAACCCTTTGCCTCCTATGATCGCCACTGCCCGCACTGCTTGGTGCGCCAGGTCAAAGTCAAACGCGCGAATGGGGAGACCGTACAGGTAGAGCAGTACTACCACCGCTACGTCGTCGCCATGCTTCTTGGCTCGGTGGTGGACGTCGTGTTGGCCATCGAACCGGTGCTGAACCAGGAGGCTCGCCACGATAGCGACAGCCAGCACACCGGCCACGAAGGCGAACTCACCGCCGCACGGCGTCTCTTAGCTTCGCTGCACCAGACCTACGGCGGGTTCATCGATGCCATCGTGGGCGATGCCCTCTATGCCAACCGCCCCTGGATGACTCAACTGGACAGCTACGGCGGCTTCCTCGTGCTCAAACAGGAAAACCACGAACCCTTCCAGGAAGCCCTCGCCCTCTGGCAGGGTCAGCCAGCGTGCGAAACCTACCGCGATCCCGATAGCCAAGAGCAGATTGAGTTCTGGGATGCCGACGACATCGATACCCTGGCTACCTATAAGGGAAAGCTGCGGGTAGTCCGGGCCGTGCTGGCCAAGCCCGACAAGGCCCCGACGACTTGGTGCTTTGTCATCCTCGGCCAACGGGCGCGCCGGGTATCCCGCCGGACGGCACTGAAGATCACTCGAGCCCGCTGGCACATCGAGGATACCGCTTTCCACCAATGGGTCCAGTACTGGAACTTCGGACATGTATTTCGCCATACCGCCAATGCCCTGTTGGCCGTCCTGCTACTTTGGACACTGGCCTTCAACCTGCTGCAGCTGTTCGTCTATCGCCGGCTGAAGCGCTCCCGTCGGCCCAAAGATCCCACCGCCACCATCCGCCACATCGTTGAGGTCATGCTGCGCGAAGTGGACTGCATGCTCCGCGAGAATTCTGTTCGTTAGGTTCGAAAGACAGACACTGTCGGAGGTTGCCTAGCATGGGCTCCCTCGCGCAGGTTGGCGTTCTGCTGGCAGACAGCAATCTTATGGCTTGCCACTTGCTGGCTCAGGCTCTCGAACGGCAACCCGGTTTCTCGGTGTTCGCTACGTTGGTGGACAGCCGCAGCCTGTTGGACTCCTTGCAGCTATGCCAACCTGATGTTGCACTGATCGGGGCGAACCTGCAGGAGGGCCCGCTCAGCGGATTCTCGCGCCTACCGCAACTTCGTACCGAGTTCCCGGCTCTCCCCTGGATCATTCTGCTGGATCGGACCGTGCCGGAATTGGTGGTCGATGCATTCCGCGCTGGCGCGCGCGGGGTCTTCTCCCGCTCGGATTCCGACATCAGCATGCTGAGCAAATGCATTCGCCGGGTGGTGGAGGGCCAGGTGTGGGCGGACAGCAACCAGTTGCACTATCTGCTCGAGGCGTTTTCCAGCGGGCCCTCTGAGCGCGAACAGCCCCGTGAACGGGCGTTGTCCGTGCTGACGGCGCGCGAGGAAACCGTTGTCCGCCTGGTGGCCGAGGGCATGGGCAATCGAGAGATCGCGCAGCGGCTCAACCTCAGCGAGCACACCGTGAAGAACTACCTGTTCCGCATCTTCGAAAAGCCGGGTTTCTCCAATCGAGTGGAACTGGTGTTATACGCCGTAGCCGAATTAAATCAGCCGGGAGCGCCGCCAATTCGACCCGCTGGAATATCCTCGATTGAGAAGACGGTGCCCGTGCCCATGGATGCGGCGTGGGAGACGGCACGATAGACGAAACCACGTCGCAGCGCGCACTCGAACGGCCTGATGCAGGTCCAGCGCCTGCTCGCCCAGTTATTCGCCTGCGATGCGGTAGACTGCATGTCATCCAGACATGAAAGATCCCCTGGCCCTTTTCAAGCCCGCCGAGTTGCGCAAGCTGCGCAGCTTTAAGGATCCCTATGGCATACAGCGGTTTCTCGATGACACGCCGTATCACCTGGCCGATACCGCATGGTCGCCGCGGAAGGTACTGCGGGAACAAACTTCGCATTGCCTGGAGGGAGCGATCTTTGCCGCTGCGGCATTGCGTGCACTCGGATTCCCTCCGCTGATCATCGACTTTGAAGCCCAGCACGATACCGATCACGTGTTGGCGGTGTTCCGTTCCAAAGGACACTGGGGCGCGGTCGCGAAGTCGAACTACACGGGATGCCGCTACCGCGAGCCCGTCTATCGCTCGTTACGCGAGTTGGCGATGAGCTATTTCAACATTTATTTCAACATGCGCGGTGAGCGCACATTACGCAACTTCTCGCTCCCGGTGAACCTCGCGCGGTTCGACCATCTGGAGTGGATGACTTCCAATGAATCGATCTGGTTCATACCGAACTATTTGTGCGACATTCATCACTACAAACTGTTGAGCCCAGGGATGGTCAAGCGCCTGCACCGCATCGACGAGCGGCTGTTTCGAGCCGAGACGCTGGGAAAGGCGCACAAGAAGAAGAAATAGCCCGCTCGTTGGATAGAACAACGTCTGTAGGAGTGCCTGCCGGAAATATTTACCGTATCAGTAAGTTTTTTACGCCGTGGATGCTTCCGCCGACGTGCTAAGTCGTTTGTTTTTACAGCGCGAGTTTGGGCATGCAGTTGCTCTATGTAAGGACAGACGAAGTGGCGCAATCGGGCCATGCGGAGAGGATATCGGCCAGAGTCCTCACCCGCGTGGCCCGGATTTTTTGCCCGCCATCCTCTGGATTGACGCAATCGGTTACAGATGGGACGCGCTGGCTCATCCGGTTTGCTCTGAAAACTGAACGGGCGCAACAGCAGTTCGCTGAATGCGCCCGTGAATAATCATGATAGCTGGTCGGGGCGAGAGGATTTGAACCTCCGACCCCCTGCGCCCAAGGCAGGTGCGCTACCAGGCTGCGCTACGCCCCGACATAAACAAGTCTGCCCTCTATCTTAACTTACGGACGTATCGCGAACTATCTTCGTTCGATCTATGCCAAGATCCGTCCGACAGAACGATTATGGCACAGCAACTTGCGAATACGGATGCCCGTCTGTGTTTGGAGACTCGTTGTGAGTTGAACACAGTGGAACCGCGACGAGACGATTGCACGCCTATTCGAGATCTCAGCTTGCCTGGCAAAGTAATGGAGGTGGATTTCCTGAGTTTAGTGCAGACGCTAAGCGTCGCTCACTGGGTGGTACTTTTCGCATGGAGAGCGACTTTGCTACGGTATCGGGCGCGCGATAGGGATGGTTAAAGAACGTCCTTCATCGGAGAAACGCCAGGCCAGTGCTCTTAATCTGTGTGTCACACTCCCCAACCACCATGTCATGGCGGACGAGGGCACGGCGATGGAAGGCAACTACACTCTTTTTGGCACTACTCGCCGTGGTGCCGGCTTGTCCTCGAGTCCCCGCAGTTCGACCGGACAAGTATCAGTCTGCCAAAGTGTAAGTTTGCCCTGTGTAAGTTTGCCCTTGACAACCTCGGCACATCCTGCGAGACCTTTGAGCAGAGTGTCAGGCCTTGAGATTCGTGCACTTGATCGCCAACCCTGTCAGGAGCGATTCCAAATGCGCATTCTGTTAACCGGGGGGGCTGGATTTCTAGGCTCACGTCTTTGCGATGCATTGCTTTTAGAAGGACATTCGGTGGCGTGCGCCGACAATCTGCTCACCGGGCGCTCGCTAAACATCGAGCACTTGGCAGGCAGGCGTGAGTTTGAATTTATCGAGCAGGATGTCACGCATCGGTTTGATCCGGGCAAGGTCGATTACACCTTTCACTTCGCGTCTCCGGCCAGCCCGATCGACTACCTGGACCACCCGATTGAAACCATGCGAGCCAGCTCGCATGGTTCGATCAACTGCCTGGAATTGGCGAGGAAGTACCGTGCTAAGTTCTTCCTGGCGTCTACCTCCGAGTGTTACGGAGATGCGCTTGAACATCCCCAGTCCGAGAGCTATTGGGGCCACGTCAACCCGATCGGGCCGCGTTCCGTCTATGACGAAGCAAAGCGCTTTGCGGAAGCGGCCACCATGGCCTACTACCGACACTGTGGGGTCGATACGCACATCGTAAGGATCTTCAATACCTACGGTCCACGATTGCAGATCAACGACGGGCGGGTCATCTCAAACTTCATCAAGCAGGCGCTTCGCGGCGAGGACCTGACCGTCTATGGAGACGGCTCGCAGACCCGTAGCTTCTGTCACGTGAACGACGAAATCGCAGGAATCCTGGCTCTTTCCAAGTCGGATGAGCACGGGCCTACGAACAGCGGCAATCCCGTGGAGTTTACCTTTCTGGAATGTGCCAGTCTCGTCTTGGAAGTGGCGAATTCCTCCAGCACAATCCGTTTCGAGCCGCTCCCCCAGGATGATCCCAAACAAAGGTGCCCTGACATTGGCAAGGCCACAAGATTGCTCGGCTGGGAGCCGAAAATCAACTTGCGGCTTGGTCTCGAAATGTCTCTGGCGTACTTCCGGTCCGCGGTGGAGGGTGAGCACCCTCGGGGAACGCCCGCTACGAGGAGCTGACCAAACGTTCTCGACGCGAGTCGGCGGGCCTCAGTTATTTCACTGAGCGATAAAACCTGCAGTGCTGACTGGCAAGGGGAGCCGATGGGGCTCACATCCGGCGCGCTACGCCCCGGATGCGTCGACGATCGCAACGATTTTCACGTTGGCCTTGTGCGCCACCTGCGCCTCTGGCAGCGACGTGTCCACGCTCCTGTCGGTATAATGAGAACTTCATGATGGGTCTCACGTATGCGGCCGTGACCTACGTCCGCAGTCCGGCTGGCATGTTCGTGGAAGAAATGCGGCGCGATCTGCATCCCGCGCATACTCATGCCGACGCCCACATCACCATTCTTCCTCCCCGCCCGCTGCACGGCACCGAAGAGCAAGCCATCCAGCAACTGAAGGCCGTCTGCCGCACCATCGCGCCATTCGAGGTGACCATGGGCGACGTGGAGACCTTCATCCCGTCAACCCCGACGGTGTTCATCCGGGTGGCGCGTGGAGCCTATCGCATCCGCGAATTGCACGACCAGCTTAACCACGGCGCGTTGCACTACTGCGAGCCGTGGCCCTACATGCCCCACCTGACCATCGTGAAGATGGACACGGTGGATGAGGCCCGCAAGGTGGTGGGACTGGCGCGTCCGCGCTGGGACACCTGCGAGGACAGCCGCAGAACTCGTATCGATGCCATTACCTTCGTCAAGGGCAGCGGCGAGCGCTGGATCGACCTGGCGACGATAGAGTTGGGTCCCGCGGCAAAGAAGTAAACCCCGCAGAAACGGGCTTCTGCGCGACGTTCAGTTCTAGTAATGGGGATTTGCTAGCAAGGAGTTTGGGGTGGGTGAAGGGATTCGAACCCTTGACAGCCGGAGCCACAGTCCGGAGTTCTACCACTGAACTACACCCACCGCAGAGCTTTGATTATACCATCCGGTGGGCGCACGGCCGTGGCCGAATCGCCTGCCATCATGCGCGGAAGACGCGGCCCGCTACGCCTAATTCATCGAGCAGCCGCGGCCGTCCATGCAGCAACTGGCTTGCCCGCAGGGATTCGCCGGAGCCGCGCTGCCATGGCTGTGCGCCGAAAAGGTGGACAACTGCTGCTCCAGCTTTGCGGCATGGCACTTGGGGCACTCCGCCTTCTGCTCGCCAAACACGATGGCTTCAAACCTGTGGCCGCACTCTCCGCAAAGGTATTCAAATATCGGCATGATCACTCCTCAACAACCGTTCCCGTCTAGCGCCACCCGCTCCCTGCCATAATGGTAGAAGCCGGTTGAGCCTGACACGATTATAGATGCAGCCACACGAACCTACTCGATCCAGCGACCGCTCCGTGCGCGTAGAAATGTCCGTTGTCTCGCACCCGCTGCGCGCCGCCGAAACCACCAGCGCGCACGACTACTTCGGAGAGCCGTTCCTGCCGCGCCGCCCGTTTGTGGGTGGACACGCCCAGACCATCGCCGGCAACTTCCTGCCGCGCCGTAACGAACTGCCCACGTCAAACGAGCAGCTGGTTCGCGTCGAATCTGACATGCAGGTTCTCTGCCACTGCCACTGGCAAGTCGAGCGAGCGGGCGCGATGACCCTGATCATCGTGCACGGACTGGAAGGCTCAAGCGAATCGCAATACGTGATCGGAACCGGCAGCAAGGCCTGGCGCGCCGGCATGAACGTGGTGCGCATGAACATGCGTAACTGCGGAGGCACGGAGCAACTCGGCCCAACGCTGTACAACTCCGGCATGTCTGACGATGTGGGACTCGTCGCCGAGACCCTGATTCGCGAAGAGGGATTGCAGAAGCTGGCGTTCGCGGGATTCTCCATGGGCGGCAACCTGGTGTTGAAGCTGCTCGGGGAATGGGGCGCGCAGGCTCCGCCGCAGGTCAAGGCTGTAATCGGCGTCTCGCCCGCAATGGACCTTGCGGCCTCGGCCGACGCGCTGCACGATCGCGCTAACCGGCTCTACGAGTGGAGGTTTCTGCGCGGCTTGAAGAAACGCATCGAACGCAAAGCAGCACTGTATCCGGGGCGCTACGACACTCGCTACCTGCAAGGCCTGGGCAGCATACGCGATTTCGACGACCAGATCACGGCGCGTTATTGCGGCTTTCGCGATGCCCAGGACTATTACACCCGCGCGGCAGCGGCGCAGTTTCTCGATCGCATTGAAGTGCCCACGCTGGTATTGCACGCCGAGGACGACCCGTTCATTCGCGTGCTGCCCGACACACTCGCAAAGCTACAGAAGAATTCACACATCACTTACCTCGAAACCGAGCATGGCGGGCACTGCGCGTTTCTCGCCCAGCCCAACGGGTACGATGGCCGCTGGGCCGAGCGCCAGGCCATCGCCTTCGTACAGAGGGTTGAGCGGGGGGAGTCTGTCATCGCACCCGCGTGGGCGGCGGACTGAGATGGACGCCGACTGGTCAGTCGAGCTCGGCTTCGACGATGAGGCGCTGGAATTTCCGTGGGCATCGCCGGATGGCACTCAACGCTTCGTGGATTTGTCGCGGCATCTCGAAGCGATCCCTGAAATTCCAGAGGCGGCGCAATACCCCGAGCTTGCCAGATTTCTGCTCGAACTCAACGGAAAATTCTCTCCGTGGCTGACCGCAAAGTGCGACGTATGGATCGACAATGAGTTGGGTGAAGCGGAGGATATCTATGACGCCAGGCTAAAAATGTGCTCGTATATCGACCTGGTCCGCCGCAACGAATCAGAGCGATTCTCTTTTGTGCTACACGAGCAGTGGGTGAAATCAGCCACAACAATGTTGCGCAACATCGGTCCGCAACCCATCGCTTGCGAGTTGATCGTGCGACGCTGCTGGTACCACACGGGATCGCGCGCGGATGACGACCCTGTACCTGGCTTTCACGTCACGCTTTATCTGTTTGGGTACGGATGCGACGAAGCCCAGGCGCTGGCGAGATGGGCCGGAGGTCTCACGCGAGTTTCTTCCGTACTTGGCGTTTAGCGGGACTGATTTGCGATAATGGTTGCGGGCAGTCCGATTTTCTGGGTTCTGCCACCGTGGGGCCGTAGCTCAATTGGATAGAGCATCAGCCTTCTAAGCTGAGGGTTGCTGGTTCGATCCCAGCCGGCCCTACCATACCTATCGCCTCGGGACGGCACAAGCGTCGCGCCTTTGTCCCTTCCTAAGGCACCGGCCGCACCTGAATCTTATTGGCGCGGCACTCCTTCAGCGTGCTCGGGCACACCTGGTATTGCAAATCCTTCGACAAACAGATCTCTACAGCCGAGAACTCGTTTTGCGGACAGGAGACGCGAAATGCCTCTGCCGGAGCGTTGTTCGCGGAAGCAAATTCCTTCTCAATGCCGGAAGGACTTGCCTGCGCGCTGCCGGGAGGCGTCTTGAAATCGTTCGGCACCTTCAATCCGGTGTATAGCTTCTCGATCGCTGCGAAATAATCCTGGGGCGAAAGGCCGCTGCACGTGCCATGCTTGGCCCACTCATGCTGGATCAGCGACAGTCCCGGCATGATGGGCATCATGTGATCGACCGTGGCGGACGCAACCGGAGGCGTGGTGGAGCAACTCTCCGGCCATTTGCCATCGTTGTCTTGCGGCCACAATCCATGCACGACTAGCCCCATGTGCTTCTTGGGATCGCATTCAGCGCTGCTGCGTCCAGCGGAATTCGTGGCACAGAACTCCGGGGCCCACGACAGTGTGAAGAGGTAGTAGTCGAAGTTGGCCGCGCTATTACTGCTAGAAGAAGAGCCGCCGGATTTCTTGTGCTTCGCCAGTCCGCTCGCCGGGAGCAGAACGCAAAGCGCGATTACGATACAGCGACTGCGGGTTCGATTTGTCATGGTGCTGGCAATCGTAGCGCAGAAATCAAACTATTCAAGCCCGATTTTTAGTGAAGGTGCGCGACCTGGTCGAGGACGAACAACAATGCAACCCCGATGAAAACGACCAACGCCATCTTCACTCCGGGCTCGCGATTGACCTCAGGGATGAGGTCGGAGGCCGCGACATAAATGGTGACACCCGCGGCCACTGGCAATCCGTAGCTCACCGCATGGCGGCCGATGACCATGGTCAGCACCCCGGCCAGCGTCGCCAGCCCCAGCATCACCGACGCAAACCACGACTTGCCCTTGCTCAGCCCGCTGGCCAGCATGACCGAGGTAACGGTGAATCCCTCCGGGATCTTATGCAGGAACACGGCCAGAAAGATGACCCAGCCAAGCCAATTGGAGATCAGGAAGCCTGACGTGATGGCGATGCCGTCGAAAAACGTGTGGATCATCAGCCCCACCAGCACCGACATGCGTTTGTGGGAATGGACGAACTCGTCGGCGTGGGTCTCTTCGCCGTAGTGAAAATGCGGCGTGATCGTGTGTTCGAAAAAATGCACGATGAGATAGCCTGCCAGGATCAGCAACGCCCCTTTGCGCCCTGCAAGTTCCAGGCTTTCGGGAACCATCTCGACCATGGCGGTGGCCAGCATGAAGCCCGCGCCGAGCGCCACGAAATAGCGCAAATAGCGCCGCTCCCACGTCCTCTGAACGATGACCGTGCCGCCCAAGACATTGGCGGCGGCAGCCGTCAGGCCAAGCACGATGCTGGTAAGAATCGGATTCATGGCGCGAGAAGGATAGCAGAGTAGTGGTCCGTGAATAGTCGCCGGCAAAAAGTGATTGGCGACAAGCGCCGACCGAGCACTAACCACTATGCCGGATGTGCATCACGTCGCCGTCCTTTACGATGTATTCCTTACCTTCTAGCCGCAAAGTGCCGCGTGAGCGCGCTTCCGCTTCCGAGCCTGCTTCGAGCAACTGGTCCCAGTGAATGGTCTCGGCGCGGATGAAGTGTTTCGACAGGTCCGTATGAATCGCGCCCGCGGCTTCCACCGCTTTTGATCCGCGTTCCACCGTCCAGGCTCGACATTCGTCTTCTCCCACGGTGAAGAACGAGATCAGTCCCAGCAACTCGTAGGTCTTGCGGATGAGGCGCACCAACCCGCTTTCCTGCAAGCCATAGCTCGAGAGAAACTCCGCCGCGTCTTCGTCGCTCATCTCGGCCAACTCGGCTTCGACCTTGGCGCACACCGCGAGTGCCCCGGTGCTGGGAAGAGCGGCAACGTCCGCGATTCCGTACTTCGCCACGGCCTCTTCCGAGTCCTTGCTCAGGGTTGCGCTCTCGCCAATGTTGAGCACGTAGAGGATGGGTTTCTCGCTCAGGAACATGAAGCCGCGAATCCGCTTCTTGTCCTCGGTCGTCATCTCCATCTCGCGCAGCGGGCGCTCGGTCTCGACGTGCTCCTTGGCGCGCTTGAGCAGTTCGAATTCCCGTTCGAGCTCCGTCGTCCTCATCTTCTTCAAATCTTTTTCGACACGCTCCAGGCGCTTCTCGATCTGGCCGAGATCGTTGATGATGAGATCGAGGTCGATGTTCTTGATGTCGCGCAGCGGATCGATGGCGCCCACGTGCGGTATCGAGGGATCTTCGAACGCGCGCACCACGTGGGCCAGAGCGTCGACGTTGCGTAGGTTGGCGGCGAAGGCCGTCTCCTTGAGCGCCTCCTGACTGAGGGCTGCCACGTCGGTGTACTCCACGCTGGCGTGGATAAGTTTTTTGGGATCGTAGAGCGCAGCCAGGCGGTCGAGTCGGTCGTCAGGGACCTTGGTGACGCCGAGATGGGCCTCGCGCGGACTCCCCGAGCGATTCGCCACCGACAGTTTGGTCAACATTACGAACAGCGAGGTCTTGCCTACCTGCGGCAGGCCGATGATTCCGGTTTTCACGTGAGGATGACCTTTGTCTCCCAGCCGCCAGTCGTACAGTGACGCCAGGAAGAGCGATATTAATTGGTTAGTTCTTGTTGCAAAATCGTCACGCAGCGCTTCTTGGTGGACGCGCGGGCCTTCAGGCGCGGCTCGCCGAGACTCATCTTCGACCAGCCCAACCCTCTATGATAAACGCCGCGAGGTCAGAAAGATAACCGCCAGCCCCAGCAGGAGAACGGTGCTTTCCAGCCGGGTTGACCAGACGTGCAGGCGGTTGAACTCGACACGCCGCGCATCCTCATGCGGCACGTTGTCGATGAAGGCCATTTGGTTGCGCAGGTCCAGCATGCGCGTCGAAATGGCAAACATACTGATCAACGTCAACAGGATCATGGCACCGACCAGTAGATTTCTCGCGCTAAAAAGCGTGGGCGCGCCGTTGACGACCTGCGAGTCGATGACCGAAGTGACCAGAAAGACCGACCCGCAGGCCAGCCCCATCCAGTGCAAGATGCCAAGGCTGCGGCTCACGACCGCTCCCGCTAGCTGGCGGCTAGGGAGAATTCCCGGGTGAAAGACGGTTGGCGCGAGGATAAAGGCAAAAAAGGCAATACCTCCAACCCATACCACCAAAGATAGGAGCATCAGAAACCGAACTGTCGACATGAAGACCTCATAAGAAAGGCTATTCTAAACGCAGAAAGAGTGGGATGCCGGATTGGCCTCCGAACGCCGTGAAAGCTCAAACGCGAATTTACTCTCCGCCGGCCTGCCCCATGTAGCACGATGGTGGAATAAGCGAGAACACGAAAGTCTGAAACACTAGTTGTTTACGTGCCTCTCAGCTTGACGACAAGCCAGCGCCGGAGAATGCTAGTACGTTCGTGGCTTTGTATGTCTGTCGCGGCACGCAAATGGGGTATTGCTGTTCTGCTTCTCTGGCTGTGGTTTGCAGCTGGCGCAATGTCCGTCTATTGCCTTGAACCGTCTCACGGCCCTACCCTGACGCTGAATCCTTCTGACCGGGAAGTCCTAATTCCGACTGCCGCCGAAGTAATGTGCGATCCAACTGGGGACACTTCGCTGGAAGCTGCCCAAGCCGGGACGTACGTTGCTCTCGGGAACGAACTGCCAACTTCGGAGCAATGCCACGGCTATTGGGCCCGCGCCAATTTGCGGGCCGCGAGTCTCCCACCCGGCGGATGGGTCGTGAAGCTCTCTCAAGAATGGTGGCACGCCGATCTCTACTTTGAACATGGCGGCGCTGTCTCCGTCGTTAGGACCGGCACCGCCCTTCCGCCGCAGGAGCGGGCGATCGCCTCGAGTAACGTGGTCATTCCCCTGCCCATCGAAACCAACCGCGAGACCACTCTCTACTTGCACGTTGTCGGCGATACCAGTCGATATGGAGGGTCACGTTCAATCGGCGCAGTGGTTCAGCGGCTCGACGCCTGGGTGTTGCAGCAGCGATCGGTCCTTTTCGGTCACGGAGTGTACGCCGGCATAATCCTGGCATTGGTGCTCTACAACCTGGTTCTATACTTCTCCATCCGTGAACGCGCCTACCTCTACTACTCGCTTTACGCGTTTCTCTTCGGCTCGCTCTGGATCGCGGGCACCGGATTTTTCTACCAGTACCTGTGGCCGCACCATCCTGTCTGGGAACGCGAGTACCAGCCCTACCTTGCGGCGTCCGCGCTCATTTTCAGCATCCTCTTTGTGCGCGAGTTCCTGCCCACGCGTCAGTGGTCGCGTTGGATAGATTCCCTGTTGCTGGGGGCGCTGGGGGTGACCATAGGCTGCTGCCTTGTACGGCTGGCCACGGGCCGTGTGCTCTTGCCGCTTTCGCTGGCGCTCATCGGGCTGGCTCTGACGATTTTCTACGCCGTCATTGGATTGGTTGCTCTCGCGCGGGGCTTCCCGCCGGCTCGTTTTTTCCTGGTGGCGTGGACGGCTGTACTGCTGGGCAGTGCCATTTACATTTTCATGTTCCGCGATGGCTGCCAGTCAACTTCCTCACCTACAACTCAGCCCAGATGGGCTCCGCCGTGGAGTGCATCTTGCTGGCATTCGCCCTGGCCGATCGGGTGAATCTGCGCAAGCAGGAAAAAGATGAGAAGCAGTCGCAGTACATGCGCGAACTGCGGGAACAGGTAACGCAGCGCACCGAGGAGTTGACCACCGCGGTCGAGAAGCTGAAGACGGCATCGATCACCGATCCACTCACCGGATTAAGTAACCGCCGCCACGTCGATTCCGCGATCCAACCCTGGATCGCCGAACTGCAGCGCGCGCGCATACGAAATTCGCCGGGGGTTCCCCGAAGGTATCTTGCACTCTGCCTCGCCGACCTGGATCGCTTCAAGGTGATCAACGATGAGTTGGGCCATGGGGTAGGCGACAAAGTTTTACAGGCAGCGGCCGAAACGCTGCGGCAGAACGTCCGTGCCACCGCGATCCTGTCCCGATGGGGCGGCGAGGAGTTCCTGGTCCTCGACCACGTCACCGGGCCCCAGGAAGACCTGTTGATGGCAGAACGGCTCCGCCGCTCCATCTTGGACGAGTGCCAGCCGATTTTTCTTGAGATTGGCCGGTCTGTGTCGTTGTCGCTGGGTGTGGTGCGCTATCCATTTTCGGCGGCCATTCCCGAGTTGCTGAGTTGGGACAATTGCCTGGCGCTGGCCGATCACGCGCTCTATCGCTCGAAGAGAGAGGGACGAAATTGTTGGCGCTGCTATCGGCCTAACGAACATGCACTGCGTCGGGCCGTCCAGGAACTTGGCATGGAAGAAGTTCGCCGCCTGCTGCGCGTTCACAACGAACAAGCCTTCGAGATGGGTCTGATCGAAGTCGTCGAGCAAGTCACCTCCGACGTGCAGGTGTCGTAGTCCGCAGCAACTGTGGTGGAAGGGGCGCGGCTTCGGCCGCGCCGTACAATTCCTTTATGTTTGTCATTCCCCGTGGGCCTTATCCCACGGGAAATCTGCTTTTCCCGGCGCTCAACCTCCCAGCTTCCTCGCCGCATTTTTATGCACGACGGCCAACCGCCGCGCATGAAAACTTCCATTTACCACCGCCGCAATCGCATCCATCTCAGCGAGGAATCCGTCGTGGCCATGCGCAGTCTCGAATTCGGTGTAATCGCATTGCGCCTCCGCGCTCTTCAGCCTACCGGCCAGCGCGCGAACATCTCTCGCCGGAAACAGCCAATCCGACGAGATTCCCACTAATGAAACGTGAGCTTTGATACGTTTCAACGCCTCCTGTTCCGAGGCATAACCGCGTCCCAGCTCAAACGTATCCATCGCCTTGGAAATCACGAGGTACGAGTTGGCATCGAAACGCGAGACAAACTTCTGTCCCTGGTGATCGAGATAACCGGCAACGTCGTAGCGCCCGGCGAGCGCACGCACAGGATCTTCGCCATTGCGGTTGGGATTACGGCCATAGCGCTCGTCGAACAATTCTGGTGACTTGTACGAGCACATTCCGATGCCGCGTGCCAAACCCAGCCCCCGCGCCGGCTGTTCAGTCGCCGCGTACCGTCCCTCCTTGAAGTCGCGATCGAGTTGGATCGCCTTGCGCTGTAGATGGTTCAGCGCCAGTCCCATCGCCGACAACGGGGCCGCGCCAATCGCAACGCAACGCTCGACGCGCTCGGGATAATCCACTGCCCACTGCAACGCCTGCATGCCGCCAATCGACGCGCCAATGACGGTGTGTAGCTTCTTGACGCCCAGCTCAACCAGTACATGCGCCTGGGCACGGACAATATCACGAATGGTGACGAGTGGGAAATCAGGGCCGAAGGGTTTGCCGCTGGCGGGATTGATCGAGGTGGGACCGCTGGAGCCGTAACACGAGCCCAGAATATTGGTACAGATAACGCAATCGCGCGTGAGGTCGAAAACGCTACCAAACATTTCGGGCCACCAGTCGGCGGCGCGAGCTGAACCCGACAGCGCATGACAGATGAGCACCGCATTATCGCGCCGCTCGTTCAACTCCCCGTACACGGCGTAGCGCACGGAGACCGGCTGCAGCGAGCCGCCGGCCTCCAGGCGAAAAGGCGTGCCGTATGCGAACGTCAGGTCGCCCTCCCGGGTCGGCTCGAGTGCGTCGCTCATCGCTAATCTCCCGCCACTTGGGTCGCGACCTTCTTGCCCGTCGCCACCTGCAGCGCATTGTCGAGGTCGGCGATGATGTCGCGCACGTCTTCAATGCCCACCGACAACCGCACCAATTCAGGAGTCACGCCGGTCTCGCGCTGTTCGGACTCGCTGAGTTGTTGATGGGTGGTCGAAGCAGGATGGATGACCAGCGACTTGGCGTCGCCGATGTTGGCCAGCAGGCTAAAGAGTTGTGTCGCATTGATAAACCGCTTGCCTGCTTCGTACCCACCCTTAATGCCAAACGTGACCAGCGAGCTATTGCCTTTGGGAAGATATTTCTTGGCCCGCTGGTAGTACTTGCTGGTGGGCAAGCCGGGATAGTTGACCCACTCCACATCGGGATGGCCGGAAAGATACTCCGCGACCTTGAGCGCGTTTTCGGAATGCCGCTCCATGCGGAGATGCAGAGTTTCTGTACCCTGCAATAGCAGGAAGGCATTGAACGGCGACAGGCTGGCTCCGGTATCGCGCAATCCCTGCACCCGCGCCTTCAGAATGAAAGCCAAAGGTCCGAACGCTCCGGTGTAGGACACGCCGTGGTACGACGGGTCAGGCTCGACGAAATCCTTGAAGCGTCCCGAGGCCGCCCAGTCGAACTTGCCCGCATCGACGATGATCCCGCCGATCGAAGTACCGTGCCCGCCGATGAACTTGGTGGCGGAATTGACCACGATGTCGGCACCCCATTCGATGGGACGACACAGTGCCGGAGACGCGCAGGTGTTGTCGATGACCAGCGGAATGCCGTTTTCGTGCGCGATCTTCGCCAACTCCTCGACATCCGCGATGTCGAGCTTGGGATTGCCCAGTGTCTCGGTGTACAGCGCCTTTGTCTTGGGGCCGATGGCCTTGCGCAGGCCGTCGAAGTCATCGGCGTCCACGAACTTCACCGTGATGCCCAGCTTGGGCAGCGTGTAGTGGAACAGGTTGTAGGTGCCGCCGTAGAGCGAAGTGGTGGATACGATCTCATCTCCGGACGACGCCAGCGTGGTGATAATCAGAGTTTCCGCCGCTTGTCCCGACGCCAACGCCAGTCCGGCAACCCCACCTTCCAGGGCGGCGATTCGCTTTTCGAAGACGTCGGTGGTCGGGTTCATAATTCGCGTGTAGATGTTGCCGAACTCCTGCAAGGCGAAGAGTCGCGCGGCGTGGTCGGCATCGTCGAACACGTACGACGTCGTCTGGTAGATCGGGACGGCGCGCGACTTGGTTGTGGGATCGGGGCCCTGCCCGCCGTGGACGGCGAGGGTGTCGAAGTGAAATTCCGGCTTGTCGCTCATATCTACTTCTCCTCTTCAGTCTGATTTTGGGCTAAAACGAAACGACCCACTGTCTGGCTGGACCGTGGGTCGTTTAGGAATCTTTGCGGCTACTTGCTGCTTTCTATTGGCCGCTCCTACGCTCAACCCACTGTCCGACACGGGTACACATGCACATGGCCGTGGTACTAATCCGCGTCCGAGCGTGAGTGGAGTAGAACATATTGGTATCTGAGTATAAAGATTCAGCGATGGATGTCAAGACAGTAGGTGTCCAGGCAGGGACGAGTCTGGCCGCCCCTGCCTGATTTCTTGTCGGTGACGAACTACTTTCTCGGCCCAACCAATTCGTCTTCTTCGACTTCGACGTGGTCGATTGTTATGTGTTGATGTTGGTGGTCGTGATTGAACACGTCCTCGACTTCGAGCGTTTCGTAAGCATGTTCACCGTGCAACGACTCGTCGAGTCCCAACTCCTCACTCATCTCGTCCACTCGCACTGTGGTGAAGAGGTTGATGATGTGCAACATCGCGTAGGTGAATCCGAAGGCCCACACCGACGAGAACAGCACCGCGACTAGTTGCTTCACGAAGAACCCGGGATTGCCGTAGAGCAGCCCGTTGTTTCCGGCGGGATTGAATGCGCTGTTGGCGAACAGCCCCAGCATCAGGATGCCGAGAAAGCCCCCGACTCCGTGCACGCCCCACACATCGAGAGCATCGTCCCAGTGCAAGTGGTTCTTCATCTCAACCGCGAAGTAGCAAACCACTCCCGCAACCAGTCCGATGATGACTGCGGTGGTTGGCGAAACGTATCCCGCCGCAGGCGTTATGGTGGCGAGTCCAGCCACCGCGCCTGTCAGCAGGCCGAGGAACTTCGGCTTGCGCTCCCGGAACCACGCCACTCCCAACCAGGCTACGGCCGCGAACGACGCTGCGATGTCGGTGTTCAGGAATGCCGTCGCTGTCACTGAGTCCACGCGCATTTCGCTGCCCGCGTTAAATCCATACCAGCCGAACCAGAGTAGTCCGGTTCCAAGCGCCACCAGCGGAATGCTGTGCGGCCCGCGATCCAAAATTCTCCGCCGTCCCACGTAAAGAATGGACGCCAGTGCCGCCATGCCTGCGATGTTGTGCACCACGATGCCGCCCGCGAAGTCTTCGACTCCCCAGCGCTGCAGGATGCCGCCGCCCCACACCATGTGAACAAAGGGGAAATAGACGAACGTGAGCCACGCCGTCAGGAAGATGCAGTAAGCCTTGAAGGTGACGCGGTTGGTGAACGCGCCCGAGATGAGCGCGGGGGTGATGATGGCGAACATCATCTGGTAGGCGATGAAGACCATCGCCGGAATGGTGTCGGTCGGCGCGGAGGGCGTGGAGAGATTAATGCCGCGCAGGCAGACGTTGTTGAGGTTGCCGATGATCCCGTGCCAGTCGCCGCTGAAGCACAGCGAATAACCGTACAGGTACCAGATCACCGTGGTCCAACCCATCGAGACGAAGCTCTGAATCATGATGGCGAGGACGTTTTTGCGCCCGACCAGCCCGCCATAAAAGAAGGCCAGGCCGGGAGTCATGAGCATGACCAGGCTAGTGCACAGGATCATGAAGCCGGTATTACCGGTGTCAAGGTGAAGCATGAAAACCTCCAGATATAGGTATGCGGCAAAAAAATGGCGCGCCTCTTATGAGAGAAGCCACGCTCAATCGACGTTGGGATTGAATTAGTTGGTGTTGCCAGGAAGGGAGGATGCTGAACGGCACGGCTTTGAGTAGGCAAATCCCGCTTCACGTTCAAGGCGAGAATTGGTCGAGACGAACCAGCACATGATAGCGATGGGAGCGTACTTTGCCTCGCAGCAGCGTTCACTACGGAGACGTCAAAATGCCGCTAGATAAAGCTGCACTTTGCTGGAACCAAAATCTGTGCCTCTTGTCACGTGCCCGGGTGATAAGGGTTCCGTGGCATCGAGCAGATAGGTATAAAAACAAGATGACCGGCACTAACCGGCCATCTCGCGTTAAATTGTCCGCCCGCCCCTACTGCGCCGGCGCGGGAGCAGCCTGCTGTGTGGGCGGGTTGAAATTCACCTTCGGAGCCTGTCGCGAACCCTCTTCCGCCTTGAAGTACGCATCGTTGCGCGTGAAGCCCGACAAGCTCGCTACGATGTTGTTGGGGAACAGCCCAATGTAGGTGTTGTAGTCCTGCAAGGTATCGTTGTACCGCTTGCGCTCGACGGCAATGCGGTTCTCAGTGCCTGCCAACTCGTCCTGCAGGCGCAGGAAATTTTCGTTGGAGCGCAGTTGCGGATAGTTCTCCACCACCACCATTAAGCGGCCGAGTGCGGAGTCGAGTTGGCCGTTGGCAGCGATCTTGTCCGCGGGCGTCTTGGCGCCAATCATGGCAGCGCGCGCGGCAGCGATATCGCCGAAGACCTTCTCTTCGTGCAGCGCGAATCCCTTCACCGTTTCCACCAGGTTGGGGATGAGGTCCGCGCGACGTTGCAGCACCACGTCCACCTGCGACCATGCCGAGTTCACGGCTTCCCGCTTAGTAACCATCGCATTGCGTTTGCTGATGAATGTGCTGCCGAACCAGAACCCCAGCACAAGCACGATAATAAGAATGATCACTCCAATTTTCATATGCGTCTCGCTTTCACATTAATCTTGTCGGACCTAAAGCCATGTCAATTACGAGTGTTTGTGCCAATGCCGCTTGGGTACTCTCACATCCAGCCCATGCGCCACTGCCAGAATGGCGTCCATGTACGCGTGATAAAGTTCGCGAACGTTGCCGATGTGGTGCCCATCGCTGCGCAACTCTAACACCGTGCGCAGCGGCTGCCCATTGAAGCCGAACACCTCAGCCGCGTGTTCCAGCACTTTGGCCTTGGCGTGCGGCGGCGTCTCGCCCAGCGCAATCAGCGCATGGCGGAAAAGTGTGACCACGCTGGTCACTGACTTCCCCAGCACCAACTTCAGTTCATCGTCGCCGTCAGCGGTCAAGAGCAAGTGGTGTCGCAGTCGCAGCAGGGTGGTGCGCAGGTCGTGTTCGACTTCGACCCGGTGCAGGTTCGTAGGCACTTCGATCCCGCTCACCACATCTTCGCCATAGAGCGTCTTGTGCGCAGCTTGAATGTCGAGCATCTCGATGGCGAACACGTCTGCCGACTCGCGCACTTCCTCCAGGGTCATGATCATCGGGGGCCGCAGCTTTTCTTCATGGCTCCACCAGGTTAGGATGCCAGTCAGCGCCGGGTAGACACTGGGCTTCATGTGGCGCAACACAACCATCACGTTCACGTCGGAGTATTGCTCGTGGTAGTCGTCGCGCGCCGCGGAGCCATACAGCACGACGGACACCAGGTTATCGCCGCACGCGTAATGGATGCGGCTCACCAGTTCCTGCAACTTGTCTTCTGGCTTCTTCGCCATGTCTCGCTCCACGCAGCCGGATTACCAGCTGCCACCGGCGCCGCCGCCGCCGCTCATACCGCCCCCGAATCCGCCGAAGCCTCCACCACCGCCGCCGCCCCATCCTCCAGAGCTGCCGCCGAATCCGCCGCCCCAGCTACCGCCGCGGCCCATGCCGCTGCCCAGCAGGATCCACGGCAGGGCACTCCCCATTCCGCCGCCGCCCGAGCCGCGCCCGCCACCCCTGCCAGCGCGCGAGAGAGCGCGAATGATCAGGAAGATTCCGCCGATAATGAGGAATGGCAGCCACCACGGAGCTTCCTTGGTAGGCGGTCTGACCGCGCGTTGAGGAATGCCCGTAAGCTGCACGCCGGCATCGGTGGCGATGAACTGCGCCACGCCGATTGCGCCAGCCAGCGCCGCCGCGCTGTAATCGCCCTTGCGCAAGTCGGGGACCATGTCGCGTCCCACGTCGCCCGCACGCGCATCGTTGATGACCGGCTCCAGACCGTATCCGACTTCAATTTTGTACTGCCGGTCTTTGGGAGCAATAAGAATTAGTACGCCGCGATCGTCTTTCTTGGAGCCAACACCAAGATGCTTATAGAGCTGGGCGGCGTAGTCTTCGCGGGTCTGGCCTTCCAGAGAATTGACGGTGAACACCGCGAGTTGCGCGCCCGTCTTCTGCTGCAACTCGGTGCCCAGCATTTCGATTTTCTGCCGCGTCGCCGGGTTGATGACCTGCGCCAGGTCAGTGACGTAGCCCTGGGGCTGGATGTCGGCGATCTTCTCCGCCCATCCCAATTGCAACAGGGAGGCCAGCAGCAATAACAATAGGACGAATTTGCTTCGCACTTGCACGGTCGGCTGGGGACGTTGGCTAAGCAGAAAAGTTCCTCGTCTCGTACGCTAGTGAACTACCCGGCGGGTGTCAAGGACGCGACTCGCCCTCATCATCGATTCACGCGCGCACCGCGCCAGCCTTGGACTTCGCCTTCCTCTGGCGCTCCCCCAGCCACTCCATCCATCCGTCGAGTCCTTCGCCGGTAGTGCTCGACAGCTCCAGTATTTCCATCTGCGGATGTACCCGTCGCGCATTCTCTTTCGCCAACTCCGCGGAAAATGGCACATACGGCAGCAAGTCGATCTTAGTTAGCACCATCAACTCTGACTTGAAGAAGATCGACGGATACTTCAGCGGCTTGTCTTCGCCTTCAGTCGTGCTCAGCAGGACGATCTTCGCGTCCTCACCCAGATCGTAGCTCGACGGGCACACCAGATTGCCAACGTTCTCGACGATGAGCAGGTCGATATCTTCAAGCTTCCAAGCGGCGAGGTGTTTCTCGATCATGTGCGCGTCAAGATGGCAGGTGCCGCCAGTGACGATCTGCTTTACGGGGAAGCCGAATTTTGCCAGCCGCTTCGCGTCATTCTCAGTCTGCAGGTCTCCGGTGAGCACGGCCACTCGCGCGCTCTTGTCCATGCGGTCCAGAGTCTTTTCTAGGAGCAGGGTCTTCCCCGACCCCGGAGAGCTGATGAGATTCACGCACAGTATCCCGTGGTGGCGATAGCGCTCGCGCAATTGCTCGGCGAGAATCTGGTTCTCGTTGAGGACCTTCTTCTCAACTTCAACTCGACTCATTCGTCCACTTCCATATAGGCGATGTCCAACTCTTCCCCGCTGATGCACTGGGTCGCGAACTCGCCGCACTGCGGACACTGGGGATCGAAGTCGGCCATACGGAATTCATGCTGGCATTTCGGACATCGCTGCACCCGTGGGATCGACTCGATCGCGAGCACTAGCCCGTCCCATTCCGTGTCCTTCACGATGGCCTCGAAGCCGAACTGCAGGGAGTCTACATCTACGCCCGCTAGCTCACCGATCTTGACCCCCACCTTGGTGATGCGCACGTCGGGATGCCGCCGCGCCTCGGCGTGCACGCAATCCAGAATTGAAGATGCGATGCCCAATTCGTGCATGAATCCCGTCGCTTCGCAGAATGGGTCATTGTCGCACTTCGCGCGTGGATCGTGCTTGGGTGAAAATGCTGGCCTTATGGAGGGTGGAAGAGCTGGCCATTAGGCCAGCGTCCCGAGCCCTCGGCGATAACGGCTTTAGCCTCGTGAACCCCGCTGTCCGCTTCCGGACAGGTTACACCCTCACATCACTTTCTTTACTTTTCAGGAAACATTTTGCGCTGGGTTCCGTCTATGCACCCTAGGGAAGGCAATCGTCTGCCTAAGGGGGCACTCGTGCCGTTGGGGCGCGCGACATGCTGAAACGCTGGGGCCGAATCTGGTTCATCGGATTTGTGCTGTGGACACTGCTCGCTTTCCTCACTGCAGCCGGCGCGCACGTTTACACGGCATCGATGGGAACGCCTATCAGTTGGGCTCAACTGCTGGCGTGGAACATTTCCATATCGTTCGTATGGTCGCTGCTGACGCCGATCATTTATGAACTGTCACGGCGTTACACCTTTGACCGCGCTAATTGGAAGCTGTCGCTCGTCATACACGTCGTCGCCAGCGTGATACTCGCATTTGTCGGCGCCCTTGCGCTGGCGCGGTTGAGTCCGCTGATCACCTGGACCAAGGAACCCAGCGTGCCATTCTTCGCGCACGCGCTGTCGCGCACCTTTATGGACATCCAGCGCTACTGGTACGTATTGCTGATCACGCAAGCCATCGCGTTTTATGCGAAGTACCAGGAGCGCGAACTGCTCTCTTCGCAACTGGAAGCGCAATTGGCGCGGGCGCAGCTTGAAGTACTCAAGATTCAACTCGAGCCACATTTTCTCTTCAATACGCTCAACTCCATCGCCGCGCTGGCTCGTTATGATGGCGAAGCTGCGGAGCACATGACGCTGCAACTCGCCGACCTGCTGCGCATGTCGCTCGACGGAGTTGGGGTCCAGGAAGTTCCGCTGCAACAGGAACTCACCTTCCTTCAGAAGTACGTCGACATTCAGCAAAAGCGTTTCCGCGACCGCCTGCAGGTCGAGACCGACATCGATCCCCGCACCCTGGACACGCTTGTCCCCAACCTGATTCTGCAGCCGCTGGTGGAGAACGCCATCCGTCACGGCATCGGCCCGCGGCGCGCGCCCGGCCTGATTCGCATCTCCAGCTGGCGCGATCACGACGACGTCTGGATGGAGATCCGCGACAACGGCACCGGGCTGACACGCGCCCACGGCATCATGCCGACCGAGGGTGTCGGCCTGCGCAACACCCGCGGCCGTTTGCAGCAGCTTTACAACGAAGATCAAGCCATGGTGCTGGAAGATGCGCCTGGCGGCGGATGCACGGTGAAAATCCGCGTTCCCTATCGAACCAGCAACCAGGAGGTCAAGAACGCCCATGCCAATTCGAGTGTTGCTTAGCGACGATGAAGCGCTCGCCCGCGAGCGTCTGCGCAGCCTGCTGGAAGAAGAGCCGGACCTGGAGATCGTGGCGGAGTGCGGTGACGGCAATTCCGCCATCGCCCTGATCCAGCGCGAGCAGCCCGACCTCGTCTTCCTCGACATCCAGATGCCCGAAGTGGACGGCTTTGGCGTGGTGGAAGAACTGGAGAAGCAAGGCATCCTGCCGTTGACCATCTTCGTGACCGCGTACGACCGCTACGCCATGCGGGCCTTCGAGGTGCACGCCCTCGACTACCTGTTGAAGCCGGTCAACAAGCAGCGCCTCGGAGAAGCTCTCGACCATGCCCGCAAGCAGTTGATGCATCCTTCGGAGGCGATGTTTCAGAAGCGCGTGCTCGAAATGCTGGGCGGCCTCGACTCCCGCCAGCACGCGCCCGATCGCATCGTGGTGAAAGCTGACGGAGAGATCGTCTGTCTGAGGCCGAACGAAATCGACTGGGTCGAGTCGGCGGGAAACTACGCCTGCCTGCACGTGGGCAATGTGACTCACATCCTGCGCGAAACCATCACTGCGCTCGAAAACCGCCTGGGCGCGCGCCAGTTCCTGCGCGTGCATCGATCCACGCTGGTGAATGTGGACCGCATCAAGACGCTGAAGCCGTCGCTTTACGGGGATTACGCAATCCTGCTCAGGGACGGGACAAAGTTGACGCTCAGCCGCGGCTTCCGCGAATCGGTGTTGCGGCGGTTGGGCACGGTGTAGGGAGGCCGCCACAGGCGGACAACCGGTGGAAGCCCCTCCCTTCAGGGCGGGGATCAAGCGCCCCGTATTAGATAATCGGAGTGCCGTAGGCACGGCACCCGCCTTCGTGCGACCATATCGCATGCCCCTCGACTACCTCCTCAAGACCGAACCCTCGGAATACTCTTTCGCCGATCTGCAGCGCGACAAGCTCACCACCTGGGACGGTGTCACGAATCCCACGGCAGTGAAACACCTGCGCGAGATGCAACCGGGAGCGCGCCTCGTCATCTACGAAACCGGCGGCCGAAGTTTAGCGGTCGGCACTGCTTCAGTCGTCTCCCGCGATGCCGCCGATCCCAAGAAACCAGTGGTGAAGATCAAGATCGGAAAGCCGCTAGCCACGCCCGTCTCGCTGCAACAGATCAAAGCCAACAAGCTCTTCGCGGAGTCGCCCCTGGTAAAAATAGGAAGGCTCTCCGTCGTCCCACTGACCAAGCCGCAGTACAAAGCGCTTACCGGAGAGTAGAGCGCGTATCCTAATTCCCCTTGCTCGCGGCCGCGTCTCCGCATTCGAGGACGCGGCACCATCCGGCCTGATATCCTGTTTCTCGCGTCCAATAGGAGAACCCGTGAAAACCAGATCCATCGTATTGACGTTCGTGTTATGCCTTCTAGCTCTTACCGTCAGCTTCGCCCAGAACCCCAATATGGGCACTTGGAAGCTCAACGAAGCCAAGTCCAAGATCCCGGCCGGCGTCGGCAAGAACACCACCGTGGAGTATTCCGCCGCGGGCAGCGACATCAAAATCACCACCGATGGCGTGAACGCAGCTGGCCAACCCGCGCACTCTGAGTGGACCGGCAAGTTCGATGGCAAGCCTTATCCGGTAACCGGCAGTCCTGATGTGGACTACCGCGCGGTCAAAACCAAAGGTGAGCGCACCCTGTTGCTCGCCAACATGAAGGGCGACAAGACGGTGAGCAACGGCAAAGTCGAGCTCGCCAAGGACGGCAAGAGCCGCACCCTCGTAATCACCAACTTCGGCGCCAACGGCAAGAAGACCCACGCCACATACGTGTACGACAAGCAGTAGCTGGTTCGTTCCCACCCTATCGTCCGCGCGGCGGACGATAAGGGTGGGGCACCCCTGGTGTCCCCCTAATGCAACCGACTGCGGCGAATTTGCAACATTGCCAAAAATTCTTTTCATGCTTCCTTGTGTTTTCAATGGTTTGAGAGAAAATTCACGACAACAAGTTGATTGTAAAAGGTTTATATCTATCCATTTCATTCGTAAAGACTTACATCTGCACTTTCTTGCACATTTCCCCGGCTTGCACGACGATTCGGTATGTCAAAGAACCTATCCGGCCGGTGAGTGTGGCATACCTGCGGCCCAGATGCTTCACCGCTGCCGTGCTGTTCTGGCCATGGTAGACCGGCGACAACAGTCCCGCCCGCAGCAACTCCGCCAGCTTGCGCGCGTCGATCATCGCCACCCACGCCACTAGCATTCTGGATTTTCTGCGTGGCTGGCGTGGGACGTTGCATGTGACCTTCAAAGAAGGCACGCACTCGGCCTGGCTGTACGACTTGCTGGTGAGACGAGTGGCGCATCTGGTGGTGTGCAATCC
>Ga0208478_1000005_pt1 | contig 123963 bp, 101 predicted proteins | sample NGESurdeep072012_5_FD_184462 | JGI IMG/M metagenome (GOLD analysis project Ga0208478, IMG submission 184462) | Arctic peat soil microbial communities from Barrow, Alaska - NGEE Surface sample 415-2 deep-072012 (SPAdes) | ecosystem: Environmental > Terrestrial > Soil > Wetlands > Peat ...
GGGACGAGAACGATTACAGCCTGACCCCGAATACAAACCACGTCCTGACACTGGTGGAAACCAACTTCGGGCCGCGCGGCGGTTCCAGCAATCGCTTCTACACCCACTTCTCCTTGATCAAGTCTTTGGAAGGCGGCCTAGGTCTCCCCTGCATGAATCACGCCTGCGATAAGAACACGATCGTCATGTCTGATCTGTTCTGAGGCCGACAAGCCGGCGGAGAGCAATGCCCCGAGCTAGCTCTCCCTGCCAGTCCACCAGTCTCCACCGCCCACGGTTGCCGGCTCTTCTCGGTACCTGTGGGCGTTATCCTTCTATCTGACGGCGATCCTTCGATACCGTTCCTCTGCAACGCCCACCACCAGTCGCTTAGCCGATCGGTGCTCTACGCTGACGCTCACTGCCGCGCCCAACGCTAGACTTCTCCCACCTTGGTAATCCGACACACCGACATCTTCCCAACGAGCGATAACAGGGCTTAGCACACGTAAAGGAAAAGAGAGACACAGAAATCGATATTGTTCGTCAGAACGGCATCTCTTGGCCTGTCACTGTTGTCTCGTCGGAGGTAGTTTCGACGGGATCCCGAAGGCCGTTACCGCTGCTCTTTACTTTCGGAAGCAAGTCCTTGAAACCAACGAGAAGTGTCTTCGGAAGCCGCAGCGCCCGCTTCTTTGGTTCCTTTGCGGTCGTGACTTGGACCGCAATTCCATTACCGTCTGGAAACGGATCGGAAACAATATCAAAGCGTTGGCCATACATGCGAATGTGGTGTGAAGAGCTGTAGCCGAGGTCTTTAATCCTGACGCAATCGTCGGTAATGGATTTATCGGTTGGCTTGTTCATTACGGTGCCTATTCCTTGTGACCGTTGAGATACATGAAGTGCAGATATTCCGGAACCCGGCCGGTTCAGACTTGCTCTCGGTCGGCGAGATCGCGGGAAGTATTCGGTCTTGGCTGCCTTTGCATGTTTACAGGCGTTGCCCTCGCTGCCGAGGTATCGATCACTTTCAGGATTGCCGAATTGTGATCCATGAGTGTTGTTTGTCTGGAGAATACACCCCAGCGGGCAGGGCCGAGTGAGCACAGTAGCTCAATAAACGGGCTGTACAAATGTTAATTTCTGACACTTGCAACAACGGCAGAAGTCACAACCGCGGTGACGACCGTCGAAGTAGGGCCGAAGACTGAGCGCAATGCAGGTTTGAATTTCGGCCCTACAGATTCAGGTGGCTGGTGGCCCACCCGGCGAGTCTCCCAACAACGAACACTCTTGACCTGGGTGCCCCATCCCGGCCTCTTTTGCCGGGGTGGGTCTTTTGACTTTCCCACCCATCGCCCGCCACCCCAGGTTCGCGCCGCGCTTTTCCGATGTGAGATGTCCCCATCCCGCCCATGGCGGGCGGCAGCTGATAGCCCCGCGCTTCAGCGCGGGGTAGGGTCAGAGTAGAAATCAAGAGTGCCATCGGCACGACAGGTTCTTAGCCGCGTACAATCGACGCCCGTCGTCGGGTGTTGCGTCCCAATTCCAATAGTCATCCGTGATGGCCCGCACACGTTGATGTGTCCCGCCTGCAGCCCGCCCCTGGCGAGCGAAAGCTGATAGCCCCGCGCTTCAATGCTCCGGGTCGTTGGATAAATTGGACTTGCGACGCCCCAGCCCGCCCCTGGCGGGCTGCAGCTGATAGCCCCGCGCTTCAGCGCGGGGTGACGCAAGATTACAGTTTCAGAGTGCCGTCAGGTACGACAGGGGTTGTCCCCCACGGCCGCAGCGCTTTTCGACGGCGCGTGGCCCGGTCGACGTATCTTCTGGAACTCGGAAATGTGAAGTTGGATGCCCCGTTCAACGACGCGCAGCGGCCTTGAGTGGGCCTTTTCCCATCCGCTCGAATCCGAATCCGCATCCTCCGCGGAATCCGCGTTTGACTTTGTATTAATCCAGCTCATCCGTGAAGATCCATGGTCGGGTCCGGCGCGTGCCCTTCGACGCAACCGCGAGTCCCAGCGTTGGCCCGGAGCGCGCGTTGCGCTCACCCCCTTGATAGGGCGAAAAACATTATAACTAGCATTATAACTATGCCCTCGTGCCGGCTGCCCCGTTCAACGCCGCGCAGCCGCCTTGATCGCGTTGTTGTCTAATCCGTTCGACTCTGTATCTGCGAATTCTGTGGTTGATCTTGCCTTTGTCTTAATCCGTGTAGTCTGTGTTAATCCGTGGTCACTTTTGCCTTTGTACTGGTCCGCCATGCCACGTTGGTGGTTGCCGAAAGCGACGGAAGCGCTTTGCTTTCAGATAGTTGTTGTGCGCGACTCGCGAGTGTGGTAACGTGCGGCACGATTTCAACGAGATGGTTTCTATGACGCTAACTCGTCTTCTCCATTTCGAGTTACTCGGGTTTCTTTACGCGCTTGCCGCGGTTGTTCTCTTCCAGATCGCGACGCGCCGGATCAACCTGGATGGCTTGATCACGCACAAGGACGGGACTTACCAGGTCAGTCCTGAGAGACTTCAGTTGCTGTTGGCAACGATCGCAGCGAGTGCAACCTATTTCACCCAGGTAGCCACCAATACCAGCGGCACGATGCCAGATGTGGGTCCTCAGTGGCTCTACCTGATGGGTGGAAGCAGCGGAATCTACGCCGCCGGAAAAGCGTGGGCGTTTTACAACCTTAGCAAGCAGCAATAGGAGGATCGTCATGGGTTTGATGGGACAGGTATTAGGGTTTGTACTTTGTCTGTTCGTGGGCGCGCTGGGTCTGACCATTATCGTCTGGATCTGGACGGGAAAGATCAACCTGTCGGCCCTGCTCAGCGAAGCCAATGGCATGGCCAGCATGTCGCGTTTCCAGTTGCTGATTTTTACCTTCGTCATCGCGATTAGCCTGTTCGAACTGGTCCAGAGAACAAGCCCTGCCGGATTTCCCGACATCCCGAACGGTGTGCTGACATTGCTTGGCATTAGCGCCAGTACGTACGCGGTCGGCAAGGGCATCTCCTATAGCCAGCCTCAAACCCTCGTGCCCCAAGGCACTGCCGGTGATGGCGACGGTGCCGACGCTCAAGCATCCGCCGACGAGGCCGGGGCCCACGCAGCCGCAGCACAGGCTGCTGCCGTAGCCACCCAGGCAGCCGCGAACCAGGCAGCGGTGCATGCAGCGACTGCGCAGCAGGCCGTGCAGGAGACAGCGACGAACGTCGTCAAAGCGCAACAGGCTGCCGACCAGGCTACTGGAAGTCAGGGCTAGGCGCCGGCGTTATGTCCGCTGCATCAGCCTCTCACGAGGCCCAGTCGCCGACAGAAGGTGAGGTTTAGCCATGCCGCCAAGGAACACGACACGAACGACCAAGAAAGTAGTCGCTGCGCCAAAGACCACGAAGACGGGCCATACGAAGCCCACTACCAGCGTGGTGCGGACCGTCGGTCCGCTGATTCCGCTGGCGATAGCTCTGCTGTCGGGCGCTGTTCTTCCCTCGGGCAAGGGGGGAGGCCCGACGGCCCTGAGCGGTCCGAGCGCGAAGATCGAGGCTGTGAAGTGCGGCGAGGGGATCGAGGACTTCCGCGCCTGCCACTCCGCATATCCCACCGGATGCACCATCACCGGAAGCAGCTACGATCCTTATCTGAATGTGATGAAGAACCAGACTACGTGGGCGTCCATGCAGCCTGACGAAGTATTCACCAGCCTGGATCAGATTCAGCAACTGGAGACCAAGCTACCGTCGGGCTTAAACCAAAAGAACCACGGCGACAACTTCCCTCAGCTCGTTGCAATGGGCGAAGGCAAGATTCACGGCATAGTCGGCTACTTGTACGACATCAAGGTCGAGGGAAAGGAAAGCAGCAACTGCCAGCTCGACGACAATGCTGACCACGAAAACGTCGATTTCCATATCTTCATCGGCTTTGACGCCGGCATCGCCGAGAAGATTCGAAACCACACGGCGCTGACCCCCGCAGAAAGAAAGACCGTGACCCAGCAGTCGGCCATCGTTGAAATGACTCCCCATTACCGCGACGAATTTCATCCGGAATGGACGGCAGATGCCGTGAAAGCAGCCAAGGGGCAGCAGGTGAAAGTCCTGGGCCAGCTCATGGTGGACAACGAACACTACGTTGCCGGTCAGGATTGCGGCAGAGACCCATCCAAGACGGCCTGCTGGCGGGCCTCTGTATGGGAACTTCATCCCGTAACGGATTTTCAGGTATGCGAGAGCGGAGGATGTACGGCGACCTCGGCTGGGTGGGCTCCGATTGGAGAGAACAGTGGCAAATCGGCGGCAGCTTCCACCGAAGAGCCCACGACCAAGCACCCCTCCAATGCGAGTGCGAAATAACTGAGGAGCTACGGGCGGAGTTGAGGTGAGAGAAGCAGAATGCGCCCAGACACGAAGAATCCCGATGTGGTGTTGCATTTGTTACCATCGGCGGCATGCCGTTAGTGCAAGCCGAACACCTCGTGAAGTCGTTCAGCTCGGGACAGAGTGCCTTCGGGACTCCCTCAGTCGCCCGAGTTCGAGCGGTCAATGACGTGTCGCTGTCGATTGAGGCGGGAGAAACCCTGGGCCTGGTCGGGGAATCGGGCTCCGGCAAAAGTTCGCTGGGGCGGATGCTGCTGCGGCTGGTTGAACCGGATTCAGGGACCGTCAGCTTCGATGGCCACGATGTGTTAGCTGCCCGAGGCAGCGAGCTCCGCCGACTCCGGCGCGATATGCAGATTATCTTTCAGGACCCATACGCCTCACTCGACCCTCGCATGACGGTCGAACAGATCGTGTGCGAGCCTGTCGTGGTTCACGAAAGCGAATCCCGCAGCGGCCGCCGGCTTCGTTCCGCCGATATGATGCGAGCCGTTGGTCTGGACGAATCGGCACTCCGTCGTTATCCTCACGAGTTCAGTGGAGGCCAACGTCAGCGCATTGGAATTGCACGGGCCCTGATGCTCAGACCGAGGTTTATTGTCGCGGACGAGCCGGTTTCGGCGCTCGACGTGAGCGTCGGAGCGCAGATCGTTAATCTGCTGCGTCAGCTACAGAAGGAGTTTGAGCTGACCTACCTGTTCATCTCCCACTCGCTGCCGGTGGTGCGTTTCCTGGCCACACGCATCGCAGTGATGAAGCAGGGCGAACTGGTGGAATTGGGCACTACTGAGCAAATCACAACCGCTCCCCTCCACGAGTACACGCGCACGCTCCTGGCAGCGACGCCGGAGTTGGAGCCTGCCGCTAAGTAAAGCTCAGCGCTTGTTGGCGGCGGTCAGCGGTTGAATCATCGCGAAACGCTGCTCCCTCCAACCGCAGCAGGAACGCCTTGGTTGCCAGCCCTCCACCGTAGCCGCCCAGCGCCGTACCGGCTGCGAGTACGCGGTGACACGGAACTACGATGGCGATGGGATTGTAGTGGTTGGCCTGTCCCACTGCGCGGTAAGCGTTGGGGCTTCCCACCGCCCGGGCAATTTCGGCATAACTTCGGGTTTCGCCAAAGGGAATGCGCAGCAGTTCCTGCCAGCATCGCTTCTGAAAATCGGTGCCTCGCGAATCGAGCGGAACGGTGAACTTGCGGCGCTTTCCGACAAAATACTCTTCCAACTGCTGGCGGACCGCTTCCGTAGCGGTCTGAGACTCCTGCCACAGAACCACGCGTCCAGCCACCTTGTTGGGCAAATCGAGCCCAAAAGCGAGTACCACGAGCGCCGAGCCTGACATGCCCAGCAGCAGGGGACCGATGGGCGAATTCATTTGTGAATAGAACAGCGTCTCCATCCAACACCTCGGTGCCACAGCTAGCATCACTACGCTTAGGATCGCAGCAAAAATGTCTGCGATCCGGCCGCGCATGTGGATCTTTTAACCTTTACCCTCCCGCGACGTCCAATGATTTACCGTGTTTACAAGCTACTGGACACTGGACAAATTCAGAAGTTGTGGCACAATCTTTCAGTTTCCCCATCTTCAGGCGCAACAGGCTAAAATAAGGAAGACCCCCACAGTGTCTTGTCATCCAATGGGTGTAATGGCTGGTCCTATCAGAATGAATCCAACTCGCACTCGTAATTTTCTCCTGGCACTCCTGCTGGCCTGCTCGATTGGCAGCCTCGCCCAAGACAAGCCCACGGCCCCTGCAGACCAAAGTACCTCGCCTCCGGCAGCTGTAACTCCCCGTGCGCAAAAGGGCCCGGACAAGGCCGCTGCCTACTACCACTTCGCGATGGCGCATATCTACGAGGAAATGGTATCGATGTATGGCCGCGCCGATTATGCCAACAAGGCAGTCGAAGAGTACCGCCTGGCCATTGAGAACGACCCGGCCTCGGACTACCTGAATGCCGGACTCGCCGAGCTGTACGCGCGCACCGGCCGCATCAAGGACGCGGTCCTGGAAGCGCAGGACATCCTCAAGCGCGACGGGAACAACCTGGAGGCGCACCGCCTGTTGGGCCGCATCTACCTGCGATCGCTGGGTGACATGCAGTCCGGCACCCAGTCGCAGGAAATCTTGAAGCTGGCGATCGAGCAATTCGAGCAGATCGTCAGGCTCGACCCCAAGAGCGTGGAAGACCATCTCCTGCTGGGCCGCCTCTACCGCCTGAACAACGACCTGGTGAAGGCCGAGAACGAATTCAAAACCGGCATCAAGATTCAGCCCGATTCCGAGGAGGCAGTTACAGCGCTGTCGATTCTGTATAACGAAGAGGGTGACACGTCCCGGGCGCTGGACGTGTTGAATGCCTTTCCCGAAGGTGCCCGTTCCGCCAAGCTCTATTCGGCGCTGGGTTACACCTACGAGCAGAATAAGGCCTACAAGAAGGCAATCGAGGCCTATCAGAAGTCGGTCGACTTGGACCACGACAATCTCGACTCGATTCGGGGCCTCGCGCAGAACCTGCTGAACGATAGCCAGCCGGATGCAGCCCTGGTGCAGTACAAAGTGATCGCCGAGGCTGATCCTTCCGACGCGCAGACCTACATGCGCATGGCTGAAATCTATCGCCGCAACGGCAAGCTCGATGAGGCGCACGAGTGCCTGAAAAAGGCGAGCGTCGTCGTTCCTGAGTCGCTGGAATTGAAATACAACATGGCCGTGATTGAGGAAGCCCAGGGGAAGTATGACGACTCCATCGCGCTGCTCACTCAGTTGCTGCAGAAGACCGAACACGCGAACGGAGAGTACGACACTTCCGAAAAGAACAACCGCGCCATTTTCATCGAGCGGCTGGGCACCGTATATCGCGAAGCTAACAAGCCTCAATTGGCGGTTGATACTTTTCACCGGATGTTCGACTTGGGCGATGACAACGCGATTCGCGGCTATCAGCAGATCATCGAGACCTATCGCGACCAGAAGCAGTGGCAGTTGGCCACCACCACCGCCGAAGAGGCCGCGAAGAAGTATCCCAACGACCGCCAGATGCAAATGGTAGCTGCATCGCAGCGCGCAGATCTGGGAAACGCGGGTCCGGCAATCGAACAGGTCAAGGCCATGCTGAAGGGCACTCCTGATGACCGCGAGGTTTATATCGCGCTGGCCCAGATGTACAGCCGCACCAAGGATTGGCCACAGGCGGAAGCCAACATCAACAAGGCAATGGAGCTTTCCACCAAGCAGGAAGACAAGGATTACGTCACGTTTGTCGCCGGTTCCATCTACGAGCGTCAGAAGAAGTACGAATTGGCGGAAGAGTCGTTCCGCAAAGTCATCGCCAACGATCCCAAGAATGCGCAAGCCTTGAACTACCTGGGATACATGCTGGCGGACCGCGGCACGCGCCTGGAAGAGGCGCTGGGCTACATTCGCCGTGCAGTTGCGCTCGATCCGCAGAATGGCGCCTATCTCGATTCGCTGGGATGGGTCTATTACCGCATGGGTAATTACGAACTTGCGGAAGAGAACCTGCGGCGGGCTTCGGAGAAAATCGGAAGCGATCCGACGGTGCAGGCGCACCTGGGCGACCTGTACCAGAAGACCGGCCACCTGAAGCTGGCCACCACGCACTGGCAACGCGCACTCGAAGAGTGGAACAAGACCGTCCCGGCCGAAGTTGATGCCGACGAAGTTGCCAAGGTGCAGAAGGATCTGGAGTCTGCCAAGGTGAAACTCGCCAAGCAAACAGGGGCCAAAGAATAGGTTCTTGCCAGTAATGTGGGTGCCCAATCCGCCTTTGCTTGGGAGGTTCTCATGATGATCCCAAATGCAAACCTGGCGGGAACAAAATTTCGCTGTGTGCCCCCTTCTATCGACCGTTTCTTAGTCGATAGGCGGGGTGTTCGTTTTTTGACCGACTTTCTATCCGTCTCATCCGTGCAAATCCGTGGTTGCTTTTTGCTTTTCCTGACCCGCTGATAAACTCGGTTCATGCTCGCCAGCTTCGCGGTTCGCGGGGAAGACTCGCGCGGAAGACGCTATCCGGAGCCGCCGCATCCATATCGCAACGCGTTTCAGCGCGACCGCGACCGCGTCATCCACGCCCGGGCTTTCCGCCGGTTGGAAAACAAGACGCAGGTCTTCACTCGCCGCTATTCCGACCACTTTCGCACCCGCCTGACGCACACCATCGAGGTCGCACAGATCTCCCGCACCATTGCGGCCGCGCTCGATCTCAATGTTGACCTGGTAGAAACTCTCGCGCTGGTGCATGACATTGGCCATCCCCCGTTTGGGCACGCAGGCGAGCGAGCGCTGGATGTCGCGATGCACCGGCACGGCGAGTTCTTTGATCACAACCTGCAGGCGCTGCGCATCATCGAGGACTTCGAGCTTCGCTATGCTGAATTCCGCGGACTCAATCTGACCTTCGAAGTGCGCGAGGGGATCATCAAGCACTCGCACGACTACACGGCAGCCGAGCATCCGGAACTCACGGAGTATCTTCTGGACCTACGTCCTCCGCTAGAAGCCCAGCTAATCGACCTGACCGACGAGATTGCCTACAGCACCGCCGATCTCGACGATGGATACGAAGCGAAGCTGCTGCGTCTGCCGGAAATCCGGAAGAGAGTGCGAGCGTTCGAACGCTATTTTGTCGAGGCTGAAGCTAAGTACCCGGATGCTCCAGATAAGCTCAAGTTCAATGAAGCGCTAAAGCGGATGCTCAACCGCTTCGTAACCGATTTGATCGAGCACACACGAGCGCGAGTCGCCCAATTCGGCATCAAGACTCTCGAAGATGTGCGCCGCTTCCCTGAGCGCTTGGCTTCGTTCAGCCCTGACGTCGAGCAGGAACGACGTGAGGCCAAGGCATTTCTCTACGAAACGCTGTATAACTGCAAGGCGCTCCAGCCGGAAAAAAACAAAGCGGAGAAGATCGTCACTGAAGTGTTCGACTTCTTGGTCGCGAATCCTACCGCGCTGCCAGCCAGCTACCAGGAAAAAGTCGCACACGAGAAACCGGTGCGCGTGGTGTGCGACTACATCGCCGGCATGACCGACCACTACGTCGAGGACTTGCGGAAGAAGCTGCTGTCTGAAAAGACGGGTTAACCCTCACCACGAGGACCCGCCTCGTGCCTTCCAGTCCGATTTCCGATTGCGAAGTTGACGGGGCGATCATTAAATGGCCGCGTCATGGCGCGCGGGGCGCAGGCGTATACTTGACGCCGCCTACCATAGGCATTACGGGGTCCGGCATGGATCTGACTGTAATCCCAGCCTTCTCCAGTCGCCCTCCCCGAGGAGCACGGACATGACGTGGACCAAGAATCTCACTACTCCGTACCATCAGCAAGACACCGATTACTACTGCGGCGCTGCAGTAGCGCAGATGATTCTCGACTCGATCGGTTCGGGTGTGCTCGACCAGAACACCCTGTACGCGTCGAACCACGCGCATTCAAGCGGCGGCTGGTATACCTCACCTGACGGTCTGAATTACACGTTGAATGCATATATGCCGCCTCCGCCAACGTTCAACAGCTTCTTTATTGTGGAACGTGGAAACACGGAACCTGACGGCTCTGCCAATATCGTGCGAACCCTGTACTTCTTTGGCGTGGCGACGGGGACGCTGGTCTATGGGTGCGGACACTGGGTTGCCGTGCGGGGAGTGCAGACCGACCTCGAGCCTAAGCCGGGCGCGACATACGTGATCCAGGGCTTCTACATCAACAATCCCTGGCCGCCGACGCCCAGCTTCTACACGCCTGTACTGGCGCCACCACCACCGCACAATGATCCCGACGTTTGTGGCGGTGGCGGAGATCGCGGCATCGCCAACGAGTATGTAGCCTACGCCGATTGGCAGATGACTTACCACACGGGATGCGATGCTTACGGAGTCGGATTCCCGCAGTTCATTAGCGTCTGTGATCCTCGGCGCCCAGCCTTTGGTACGCTCAGAATCGTAGGAGGGACGCGTTTGAAGAGAGGCGAACATCTGATCTCCTCGGCGGAAGCGATCGAACTGGCAAGAAGCGGCATCAGTGAGCACGAACTTGGCCGGGAAGGCGCATTAGCGGATGCCGTTCGTGACGCCCATGCAGCCGAAACTCATCTCGTCCAAAGGCTCGATCACGTCGACGAGTTCTACTACCTGGTGACCCTGCGTCGCGGACAAGCCGCCACTGCGGTAGCTCGTGTCGACGCTCTACACGGCACCTTTCTGGGCGTGCACGCGTTGCCGGAAGGGGCACGCACGCACATCGTCAATCGCGATGCGGCCTTGCACGCTCTGCGCGGACAGCTCGTGGATCTGGGTTCCGCCTTGGGACGCGTCCCGTTGCGCGAAGGGGCATACTGTTTCTACCCGGCGCTGGTCTGGCGCCCGTGCCAGGAGTCGCGTTCGCCGTACTACCCGTTCCATCAGATAACCATCGGCAGTTCGATCATCTATATTGGATACGATGGCCGCGTGTACTCAAAGCTGCACGACCTTGGTCGCGGCTGAGGCGGTAGCCAGATTGTGCGTTTCTCAACGCGGCGCTATTGAATAGCCGCAGTCGGTGCGGCGGTCTAGTGCCCCTTGCGCCACCCAAGCCGGATGGAAGCCGCCGCTGCTTGAGTGGGTCTGTTGACGTTTCCACGAATTGAATCTGGGTGCCCCTTTCCCTTATTTTGGGAAAGGGTGGGAACTACGATGCCCGCATTTTTCGAAACTTGAAACTTGGAACTGACTTCATTGACATGTGCCGCGCATGAAACTAGGCTGGCAGCATGTCGAAGATGATTCCGATTCGGAACGTGCCGGATGCTCTGCACCGGAGCCTCAAGGCTCGCGCCGCCAAGGCGGGTATGTCGCTGTCCAGTTATCTGTTGGCGGAGATTAAGGAACTCGAGGAGCGCCCAACCCTCGCCGAGTTCCGCGAGCGCCTGCACAAGCTCGGGCCCGTCACGGCCCGGATTGATACCGCCCTCATTATCCGTGACGAGCGCGACGCGGGCTGATTCAAATCCGACTTCTCCCATTTCGAGACGCGCCGGTTACCTTCGTTACATTGAGTTGCCTATTTTTCATGACTCACCCCCTGCCTTCGCGCCACGATGAAGATGAACATGAAACTGGCGCGATACTCCCTTGCCGGGGAGACGTCTCGATGGCCTCTTCTTCCGCGCGCCCAGATTGAGGCATCGGAGAATCGGGTCTTTGACAAATGGAAGCTAACTCCAACGGGCTGAATATTTTGCAGATATTGCAGCGCTAAGCCATTGATTCTAAACGAGGCGCTCCGGGCAAGAATGTGCTAACTCCTTTGCCATTAATATTTTACCTATAACCCCAATGGGCTGAATATTTTACGAGAGCTCGTATTCTTCTGCCCTTTGTTTTCAATATTTTACACAGTGGGGGGAGGGGGTGGGGGGGCCGAATTTGTACGCTACGGGATCCTACCTGCGGTTCCCGATGCTTACCGTGACGCTCGCCGCCCAAACACGTCGAGGACGCGCTTCGGCTCAGCCGGCTCTTCCAGAGCGACCGCCGACGAGCGTCCGCCCGGACCGCGCTTCAAGTTGGCTGTTACATATGCGTAGGGATCTTGCGGTTCAGAACGACGTCTCAGCAGTTTCTGCAGCCTGTTGATGAGATCTTTGACGAACTTCATGCCATACTCCTCGATGCCTTAGTCTCCGGCCACCATCTCCGGGGCCGACTGGATCTCTTCCACATCCACCAGTCTCGTCGGATACTTGCCGGTGTAACAAGCGGTGCAGTATTTGACCTCATCGCCTTCGCCTGCGGCCTTGCGCAGACCTTCCAGCGAAAGATAGGCCAGCGAATCGGCGTGGATGTATTCGCGGATCTCGTCCACCGATTTATTGGCGGCGATCAACTGGTTCTTCGAGGGAGTATCCACACCGTAGTAGCAGGACGAAATCGTCGGCGGACACGAGATGCGCATGTGGACTTCTTTGGCTCCAGCATCGCGCACCATGCGGACAATCTTGCGGCTGGTAGTTCCTCGGACAATGGAGTCGTCAATCAGCACGATGCGCTTGCCCTCGATCACATGACGCACCGGATTCAGCTTGAGACGCACCCCGAAGTCGCGCACACGCTGTTCCGGTTCGATGAAGGTGCGGCCAACGTAATGGTTGCGAATTAGTCCAAACTGGATGGGTATGCCACTCTCGTGGGAAAAGCCCATGGCAGCGGTTACGCCGGAATCCGGCACCGGCACGACAATGTCAGCATCGACCGGCGATTCCAGTGCTAGCTGCCGTCCCATGGCGTCACGGGTCTGCTGCACCGCGCGGCCGAACACGATGCTGTCGGGACGGGAAAAATACACGTGCTCAAACACGCAGCTCGACAGGGCCTGTTGCGTGGCGTAAAAGCGCGAGTGCACGCCCTCCGGGCCGACGATGACCAGTTCTCCCGGCTTGACTTCCCGCTCGTAGGTCGCGCCGATCAAGTCAAAGGCGCACGTTTCGGAAGCAAAAACGATGGTGTCCGCCTGGTGTGATGCCTGGCCTGAAATTCGCCCCATCACCAGCGGACGGAAGCCGCGTGGATCGCGCGCGGCAAAGATGCGGTCCGGTGTCAGCATCACCAGCGAGAATGCCCCTTCAATGCGGCGCAACGAATCGCTCATGGCTGATTCCAGCGTCTGCTCCTTCGAGCGCGCAATCAGGTGCACGATCACTTCGGTGTCGCTGGTGGTCTGAAAGATCGAGCCCTGCCCTTCCAGGTGCGAACGGATTTCGTGGGCATTCGTGATGTTGCCGTTATGCGCCAGCGCGATTTGTCCCTTGCTGCACTCCACGCGAATCGGCTGAGCGTTCAGCAAGGCAGAGTCACCAGTTGTGGAATAGCGAGTGTGGCCAATGGCCAGCGAGCCCGGAACACGAGCCAGGGCATCGGCGGTGAAAATGTCGGAAACCAGGCCCATGGCTTTATGCAGCTGCAGCCGATCGCCATTGGACGAAGCTATGCCCGCCGATTCCTGCCCGCGATGTTGCAGCGCGTACAGGCTGAGGTAAGCGAGCTTGGAAGCTTCCGGGTTGCCATAGATGGCCACCACGCCGCACTCTTCGTGCAATTTGTCAGATGTGATTAGCATCGCCCACCCGTCGATCGATTCAGATTCGAAACTCTGAAACTAACTATGTCCCTACACTGCGCCCGCAACCAGTGGCTCATCCAGTTCCGTATGCAGTGCGTCTTCCAGCGCCGTCGCCCATGCCCGCTTCAATTCCGACACCGGTCCTACCGCAGCCGTCTTGCAGTCCACCTTGATTTCCAGATTGTCGGGAACCGTACTTCCGATTTGTTCTGCTGAGAGGGCGTATTTTACCGCTACTTCTTGGATTCGCTCCACATGCGCTGCGTCGCACGAAATCAGGATTCGGCTGGCATCCTCGCCGAAGAGCACAAACTCCCCGACCAGTCCGCTTGAACTGAGATCGACTTGCGCGCCGATGCCGCGGGCAAAGCTACACTCGGCCAATGTGACAGCCAGTCCACCTTCAGTGCAGTCCTTGGCGGATTCGACCAGGCCCTCGTCGATCATTTGGATAATCGCCTTTTGCAGCCCAGCTTCCTTATCAAGCTCGAGCGCCGGCGGAAACCCCCAAATCTGCCTCAGAATTTCCTTGGCATACTCCGACGACCCAAACTCTGCATTGACATCCGAGGCATCTCCCGATTCCGAGCCGCGTACCAGGAGGAGAGCGCGGCCTGCCTGCTTGAAGTCCGGGCCAACCGCCTTGTGAACATCTTCCAAGATGCCAACGATCCCCATGACGGGCGTTGGATAAATGCCTTCTCCCAGAGTCTCATTGTAGAAGCTGACGTTGCCGCCGGTAATGGGTGTTTCCAGTTCCTCGCAAGCCTTGGTGATGCCGTCGATGGTCTGGGCAAACTGCCACATGATGTGCGGCTTCTCGGGATTGCCGAAATTCAGGCAGTTGGTGGCGGCGATTGGCGTTGCGCCGGAACAGGCCACGTTGCGGGCCGACTCGGCAACTGCGTGCATCGCACCCAGCTTGGGGTCGAGGTAGCACCAGCGCCCATTGCCGTCGAGAGCCATGGCCAACGCGCGTTGCGTGCCCTTGATGCGGATCATGCCCGCCTCGCCGCCCGGCCCTTCGACCGTGTTGGTTTGCACCATCGAGTCGTATTGCTCATAGACCCAGCGCTTGGAGCAGATGTTCGGGCTGGCCAGCAACTGTTTCAGGTCGGCAGTGAGGTCGCTCTTCGCGCCCAACTGAATAGTCTCTGGCATGGTGCGCGGAACTGGGGGTTCCCAGCGCTCCATGGGACGGTTGTAGAGCGGAGCTTCATCGGTCAACGCCTGGTTGGGAATTTCGGCGACGACCTTGTCATGCTGCAGCACGCGCATGGTCGATTCAGGAATAACCCGCCCGATGGTGACGGCGTCGAGTCCCCACTTCGCGAACACGCGGAAAACTTCGTCTTCGCGGCCCTTTTCAGCCACCAGAAGCATGCGCTCCTGCGACTCGCTCAGCATGATCTCGTATGCCGTCATGCCGGTGTCGCGCTGCGGCACCAAGTCGAGCTCGATCTCCAGGCCAACGCCTCCGCGCCCGCCCATTTCGCAGGTGGAGCACGTTAGACCAGCCGCGCCCATGTCCTGGATGCCGATGATAGCGCCTGTCTGCATGGCTTCGATGCAGGCTTCGAGCAGCAGCTTTTCGAGGAACGGATCGCCCACCTGCACATTCGGCCGCTTGGCTTCGGACTCTTCGCTGAACTCTTCGCTGGCCATGGTGGCGCCGTGGATGCCGTCGCGGCCGGTCTTCGAGCCGACATAGATGACGGGATTCCCTTCGCCGGACGCCTTGGCGTAGAAAATCTGGTCGCGCCTGACAAGGCCGAGAGCAAACGCATTCACCAGCGGATTGCCGGTGTAGCAGCTTTCGAATTTCACTTCGCCACCCACGTTGGGCACGCCAAAGCAGTTGCCGTAGGATGCAACACCGCTGACCACACCTTCCATAACCGAGTGGTTCTTGTGCAAAGTGGCGTGGTCGAGGCCGGGCTGCGGCGTGATGGGCCCAAAGCGCAGTGAATCCATGATCGCGACCGGCCGCGCACCCATGGTGAAAATGTCGCGGAGAATACCCCCGACGCCCGTAGTGGCGCCCTGGAACGGCTCGATGAACGAAGGGTGATTGTGCGACTCGATCTTGAAGGCGCAAGCCCAGCCATCGCCGATGTCGATAATGCCCGCGTTTTCTCCCGGGCCCTGCACCACCCGCCGGCTGTGCGTTGGCAGGCGTTTCAGGTGAACGCGCGACGATTTATAGGAGCAGTGTTCGCTCCACATCACGCTGAAAATTCCCAGCTCGGTCAGCGTCGGCGTCCGGCCCAGCGATTTCAGGATGCGCTCGTATTCTTCCAGCGAAATGCCGTGGTCGTGCAACACTTCGGGAGTGATAACGGGTTCTTGGGCGGCGGGCGTTGCGGATTCGACTGGGTTCATGGCGATTCGGGGGTGAGTCACTATTCTCGCATGGCGGAGGGTGCGAGGGAAGACGCAAGAAGGGCGATTCTGGGCTTTAGGTCCGACTAGCCGACAAACCAGGAAAGGTGCTAGTCGAGTGTAGAGGTTGGGTACGGCGTTGTGGCCTCGGTTGTACACGCCTTCGGCAACGGCAAAAGTCCCAATGCGGCCATCACGTTTACGCCATTCGTACGAGTCAGCACGCCTGGCCGCACTCGATAGTCAAAGCGCATCTCGCTGTTCTCATAGTGTTCTTCAAAATGCACGCTGATCGCGCGGCCATCGAGAGCGTTTACCAAATCGGTCAGGGCCAGGTCGTGAGTCGTTACCAGTCCAACCGCCCCGCTTGCGGCCAATTGGTCAATCACCGCTCTGGCTCCAAACAAGCGGTCGGCCGAATTTGTCCCACCCAGAATCTCGTCCAGTAGGAAGAGGATGTTGTTGGTGCGCGACAGAGCGAGTATCCACTTCAGGCGCTCCACCTCCGCTTGGAACCGCGATTTTGCGTGCAATAAGGAATCATGCACAGAAATTGAGCACCCGATCTGCAACGGCGAGATCTGTAGTCGAGTGGCGCGCACCGGCGCCCCTGCCATCGCCAAAACGCCGTTCAAGCCCAACGAACGCAGCAGAGTGCTCTTCCCTGACATGTTCGATCCGCTCACCATGATCACTTGTATGCTTTTGGCGTCAAGCTCAATGTCACACCGAACACAGGTCTGGCGATCGAGTAACGGATGGCCGAGGCCTTCGGCCCGAAACAAGGGAGAACACTCGTGTTTCATGACCGCAAAGACATGATCTGGGTTTTCGTAGGAATACCGAGCCAAACACAGTAACGCTTCGAACTGGCCGAGCGAATCCAGCCATCGGGCCATTCCCTTCCGGTTCCGTTCCCGCCAGCGCTCGATGAAAATCGCGAGATTCGTTCCCCACAGAATCAAAGAGGCAATGAGGGCGAAATACTCAAATTGTCGAAGCTTCAGAAGCCAGGTCCACAGGCGCAGTACTCGGACCTGTTTCGAGGGGAGTCCCGATGAAGCCGTGAGCTGCATCTGCAGCGATTGGAGCAATGGGGAATGAAAATGAAGTGTCTCGAAGTGATCCAGTAAGGGCGCCAGCAACTCGAGCTCGAACGAAGGCAGGACGAGGTTAGCGGCCGTCAATCTTGTTTTCTTCAACAGGAGCATTGCTAAGAGCGCTTCCAGCGCGACAGGAACAGCGACAGCCCAAGCCCAGTAATGGCCGAAAAAACCGACACCGGCAAATATTGACAAGACGATCAAACAGATGGGCAGGACGACCACAAGCGCCCGCGCACAAAGCGGAAAGGCGATCGCAGGGGCGTTCGCCCAGTCGCGGACTGATGCGCCGGCTTGATCTAATGCTCCCCCTTCGAAAGACGCCCAGTCCTCTTGAAGGTCAAGCATAAGGCGAAGTTCGAGAAGTGCTGCTTGTCGCTCCGCGACCTCACCGCATTCTGCTGGGTTGAGCAACCAGTTCGCCAGCATTGCCCGGCCGACGCCTGTCCGAGCCGTGCAAAGCAATTCGAACAGAGACCCGATGCCAAACAGATCCAAATCCGAAGCGTAGACGTGGTTGTCAGGACGGAATTGCCCGCCGCCGATCCCTCGTCCCTGCCATTCGTGGTGTAACCGCGCTAAGCCGAGTTCGTAAAAACTCACGATCCGTAGCACGCTGCTATGCATGCGCGCGTTCTTCATAAGCGACTGGGTGATGAGCAGGACGACTACAGAAGGCAGCAGAATCCAAAGCACGGAAAACAAGTGCGATGCGAGCGCCGCCCAGGCTACGGCGATGCCAGCAAGAGCGGCAGCAATCAGGTATATCCACAGGCGTTGGTGCAGGACCCTGATGCTCGCAAGTTGCTGTTGTCGTTCGCTCAAGCGGCGAACATATTCACCTTCTGGGGTTTCGTGCGCTGCGTTAGGCGAAGCTTCGCGTCCCGCGAATTCAGCAGTGGTCATGGGCGCACCGTCTCTTTCCAGACTGAGTAGTCCTGTGTAATGCGAGAAGTAGGAGGCAATGCCGTGCAAACAACGGCATGCGATTCAGATCAAGAGGGGCTACAACGAGAGGAGGGGTGGCGGACGCTGTGAGAGTGGAGAGAGACTTGGTTCATTCGGAAATATGAGGCTCGTCTGTGATCGCTCTGCCCATCGCCCGTCGACGGCCAACGGGAAGAAGAAGACTGGAAGCGCATGGAACCGGGCTACCAGCAGTTTGCAGATATTGGCAGAGTGTACGACGACAAACGCGAGCAAAAAGGCAATCGCTAGTACAGCGACTAGCTTAAAGAAGCCGCCAACAACGAGCGGACGGAACTCCGCCAAGAAACAAATCAGAAGACAGTAAGCAACAGTCAAGAATGCTTTGCTGCAGCGATAGCGGCCCATGTGTCGCCTCGGCACTAACAAGTTTACAGCCATCAAGGCCCTTGTAAGCCTCACCGACAGGCATTTTCGGAGATTAGTCCCCAACCTCGGACAACTCGGCCCCCCGAAAAGCACCTGGCGGGATGGAGCTGCCGTTCCGCGTCGCCTACCCTTCGACCTCTTCCCACTGGTATCCGCAGGCCAGGCAGCGCCAGCGCTGGCCCTGCTCCGGCGCAGCCTCGGGAAATGGTATCGCGGCGGACCACAGTGCGATCTGATGGGGATTGCCTTCCACCACCTCGCGGATTTCCAGCGACTCGCACTCCGGACAGCAGTGCACGACGTCCGCATCAGGCTCCTCTTCGTCGGGCTGTTGGCGAAAGTCGTCGAGCACTTCCAGCGCGCGAACCACCTGAGAGTCGGGAACCTGCAATCGAATGCCCCACATCGCCATCCCGATGTGCAGGTTCATCGCATTCTCGTCTCGGACCGAAGCGGCAATGCCAGCCGATGACAGCTTCCCCTGGGCGAGTTTGGCTTCCCCTAGGTTCAGGAAAGTCGCGATGGTGACCAAATCTTCGGGCATGACCGATGAAACTCAACCTAAGACTAGCTTAAGCCTCCCGTCAATTCCGAAAGATGTGCCTTCCGGCTGTGCTGTGCGATGGTGTCAACGATCTGGAGAGCCACCGCGAGCGCGTTGCGGCCTTGCTGCAGCGAGACCTCTGGAGTGCTGTGCTCCCGAACCGCCAGCAGGAAGCTGCTCAACTCCGCGCGCAAGGGTTCCTGTAGCTCTATCTTGGGCTTGAACGGCGTGATTCCGGGAAATGCACTGCTGGCCACGCTTGCGGGATTGAATGGATCCATGTCCGCGCTCGCATCGGCACCATCGTCAACCGTCAGCACCAGCACATCCTGGCGCGAGAAGTCGAGCGAGACGTACTGCCGCGGCTGGAAGAACCGCACTTTGCGAACGCGCTCGGTACTGACGCGGCTGGCGGTAAAGTTCGCCACGCATCCTGATTCGAACTCGAGGCGCACGTTGGCGATATCGACCTTCCTCGACAGGATGGGCAGACCGACCGCGCGGATTTCTTTCACCGGCGACTGGGTCATAGTCAGCACGATATCGATGTCGTGGATCATAAGGTCGAGTACGACATCCACATCGAGCGAGCGCGGAGTGAAGACGCTGAGGCGGTGCACCTCGAAGAACATCGGCTTGGTCAACAGCGGAATGGTCGCGCGCACCGCGGGATTAAAGCGCTCCAGGTGTCCGACCTGAACGATGCGATTGTGCCGCGCCGCGATTGCTTGCAATTCATCGGCCTCGACCAACGTCCTCGCCAGCGGCTTCTCGATCAGCACATCGACTCCGGCTTCCATCAGTTCGCGAGCTACGGGGAGATGAGCGACTGTCGGGACCGCCACCGACACCGCGTCCACTCCGGCGGCAACCAATTCCGCCACCGATCCAAATGCCTGGGCACCAAACTCTGACGCTACTGATTTTGCGCGGGCCTTGTCGGCATCGACGACGCCTACGAATTTCACTGAGAGCAGCGGGTCGGTCTGCATATCCCGATAAACACGCGCATGGTTGCGGCCAAACGCACCGGTTCCGACGGCAGCTACGCGCACGACGCCATCCTTGTCAGGCATGTCAGGATTGTCACCCATTCTTCTGCTTCGAAGCAAAATTGCGTCTAGGTGCTGTGGTGTGGGATGTGGCTGACCAACTTCTCCGCCACGATACAAATGCCGGCCTCGTCGGCGGCCTTGATGACCGCGGGCTTATCGAACATCAGGCAGCGTCCGGCATCGAGGGCAAGACACGTCGCTCCTGCCTGCTTCATGGTTTCGATGGTTCTCATCCCCACGACCGGTACGTCGAAGCGCATGTCCTGATTCGGCTTGGCGACTTTGATTACCGTGAGCGCCCGGCTGAGGGTCGAAGGTTCTTTGCCCAGCGACGGAGACTGCATCAGTCCACCCGCGCGTAAGATCGCGGCGTCAGTCCCTTCCATCGCTTCCACCGCAACGCACGCCGCTTCCGCGATGACCACGGTTTGTCCTATATCGAAGCGCGACAGGTGCTGTGCTACCGCTCGTCCATAGGTGATGTTGGTCTGCTCCGAGTCGCTGGGGCCTCGACGGGTCATCACGCCTTCGTCGGCCAGCATGGGTTCCAGCAACGCCGTGGAACTCATCAGCGTGATGCCTTCCGCCTCCAGGACTTTGGCGATCGCGCCGATCAGCGAGTCGGTGTTGCGGGTGGTGAGACTGAGCAGCACCTTGGCCAGCCGCCAGTCGGGCTTGATGCTGCTGAAGATCTGCTTGTGTTTGACCTGTCCGGCCATGATGGCGCGGGTCACCCCTTCGCGCTGAAAGAATTCAATCAGCTTCGACAACTCTCCCAGGGACAGGCATTCCACCACTGCGGCGCCGTGCTGCTCGATCTGGGGAGACGCTTCTTCCTTGATGGCCGCGACGACGACTTGCATACCCTGGGAACATGCGGCGTCCAGCACCAGCAGCGGAAAGCTGCCGTTGCCAGCGATGAGTCCAATCTTTTCGGGAGTGTTAGCCATGACTTGAGCCCTGATCTGCTGAAATACCCGGTTGCCGCTGTTCTTACTTAATCACGCCTCGTTGCGATGACTCGATGAAACGTATCAGCGAGTCCACATCCACTCCGTGTGCACCCTCGGAGCGAAGCTTCTCCAGCGCCTGCGAAGTGTTTAGTTTGGAGGCCAAGAGGACCTTGTATGCGTGGTGCAATTTCGCAATGCGCTCGCTCGAAAAGCCCCGTCGCTGCAGTCCCACCTTGTTTAGCATGTAGGCGTGCGCGCCGCGATCGGCGCTGGTCATTGAGTATGGCAGTACGTCCTGGGTGATGGTGGTGGCCCCGCCAATGTAGGCGTGCGCGCCGATGCGGACATATTGATGCACCCCGCACATCGCGCCGACAACAGCCCATTCCTCAATCGTGACGTGGCCACCCAGGGTCGCGCCGTTGATCAGCATGGCGTGGTCACCGATCTTCGAATCGTGGCCGACGTGCGCATAGGCCATGATGAAAGTATGGCTGCCAATCTGCGTCAGTGCGCCGCCCTTTAATGTTCCCCGGTGAATGGTGACATACTCGCGAATAATGTTGCGTTCGCCAATTTCCAGACGCGTTGGCTCTCCGCGGTAGGTGACGTCCTGCGGGTCGCCGCCGATTGCCGCGAAAGAGTGGATCTGGTTATCGGACCCAATTCTCGTTGGCCCTCCGAGTACGACGTGCGAAAGCAGTTGGCAGTTCTCGCCCATCTCGACGTTCGCGCCCACCACGCAATAAGGCCCAATCGAGCACGATCCAGGGACCTTGGCGGACGGATCGACGATGGCCGTCGGATGGATGCTCATGGCAGGGTTAAGCCTGTTCCGCTCCCGACTGAGTTGCCGCTGCTGACTCGGGCTTCTTCCCCCGCCGATCCAGCAATCGGCAGGTAATGACCGCTTCGCACGCTACCTTGTCTCCCACGTACGCTTTACCCATCATGCGACCGGCGTTGCCTCGCCACACCAGCACATCGACTTCGATCCGGAGTTGGTCACCGGGCGTCACTGGCCGGCGGAACTTGGCGCGCTCGATTCCGGTGAACAGCAGCAGCTTATGCTCGCGGTCCGGAAACTCGGTGAGAAGCAGCACGCCCCCGGCTTGCGCCATGGCTTCGACGACCAGCACGCCGGGCATAATCGGGCCGGCGGGAAAATGGCCGACAAAATATGGCTCGTTGACAGTGATGTTCTTGATCGCCACAATGCGCTTGGTGCGCGTAAGGTGCGTCACCCGATCGATCAGCAGAAACGGATAGCGATGCGGCAGGATCTTCAGGATTCCCTGGATGTCGAGTCCCGACGTTTCTTCGGTGACGGCAGGCGCTGCTTTCGCGGTATCACTCATGACTTGTCTCGTGAAACTCCCGATTATACATTCCATATCAGCGGCTGGCGTCTCGCGACTCCTGCCCGCAAGCAAGGATTGATCCATACATGCCCAAGACCGACCTTATCGAATCGAAGTCCAAACTCAGCGATATCCAGCGGTGGCTTACGGACCACCAGCGCGAAATGGTGGATCAGGTTCGCGAAGTCGTGGTCCGCGAATCTCCCACCCAGAACAAACAAGCCTGCGATGGTCTTTGCGATTATCTCGCGCAGCACTTCGAGGCGCTGGGTGGACGCGTGAAAATACATCGCCAGCCCACTGCCGGTAATCACTTGCGAGCGGATTTCGCGGGTCCTCGCGGACGTAAGCCGGTTCTGCTGCTGGGACATTTCGACACCGTGTACAACCTGGGAACGCTGGCGACCATGCCCTGGCGCGAGCAGAACGGCCGCCTCCACGGGCCCGGCGTCTTCGACATGAAAAGCGGCATTGCGCAAATCATGTTCGCGCTGCGAGCGCTGCGGGAAGTCAAGGGGGGCCTCTCCCGCCCGGTAAAGGTATGGTTGGTTTCCGACGAAGAGGAGGGTAGCGACAGCTCGCGCTCCCTGACGGAGAAACTCGCGTCGCAATGTGAGGCGGTCCTCGTCTGTGAGCCGGCGGGTCCCGGCGGCGCGCTGAAAACTGCGCGCAAGGGCGTCGGTGGCTTTCTGATCAAGGTCACCGGACAGGCCTCCCACTCCGGCCTCGACTTCGAGAAGGGACAGAGCGCGATCCTCGAACTCTCCCACCAGATCCAGGCGGTTTCACGGCTGACCGATTTGAAGCGCGGCATCACCCTCAACGTCGGCGTCATTCGCGGAGGTACGCGCACCAACGTAGTCGCAGCCGAGGCCGTAGCCGAGGTCGATCTGCGCATTGCACGCAAGTCCGACGGGCCCATCATGGAGCGCAAAGTGAAGTCACTGCGTCCGGTCAACAAGAAGTGCCAAATTCAAATCGAAGGTGGCGTGAACCGGCCCCCCCTGGAACGCACCAAGCAGGTGGCTGCGCTGTTTCAGAAGGCCCGAGAAATTGGGCTTGAATTGGGATTTTCGCTCAACGAAATCGCTGTCGGTGGCGGCTCAGACGGCAACTTTACCGGCGGCCTCGGTATTCCGACGCTTGACGGCCTGGGTGCTGTTGGCGATGGCGCGCACGCCGCACATGAGTTCGTAGTAGCGGCGGAATTGCCGCGCCGGGCGGCACTGCTGGCGGGCATCATTGAAGCGGTCTGATGCTGACCTTTGTGCGACTGAAGTGGCGCCATCATGCGATTCTCAAGCCCATGGTTCTTTGACGCGCTCCCGGCAAAAGCCTAGAATCTAAAGCAGAAGCCCGCAACCGATTTTGCCTACACGCAGAACAACCGGGCTGTTTTACCGGAGGTCTTATGTTTGGTGGAAAGATCGGTCTGCCCGAGCTGGCGGTCATCGTATTCATCGCTCTGCTCATTTTTGGCCCCAAGAAGCTGGGTGAACTTGGCAAGGGCCTCGGTGAGGGCATCAAAAACTTCAAGTCGTCGATGAGCGAGGGATCTTCCAGCTCGACCACTCCGACAGACGAAAAGAAATAGTTGCCCCAAGGTTTCGGTGGAGTTCCTTGCAAGCGGAACTCCATTTTTTTCTCCCGCCCCGACCTTTACAGAAGCTGAATTCCCGTCTTCGCCTCTAACGTCTGCAACATCCGGTACAGCCGCGGCACAGGCAATCCAACTACATTGAAGTAGCAGCCGTCGATATGATCGACCCAGAGCGAAGCCATGCCCTGAATGGCGTAGGCCCCGGCCTTGTCCAGCGGTTCACCGGTGTGGACGTAGTCGGCGATCTCGCTGTCCGCAAGCGTGCTGAAGCGGACCTCTGTGACTTCCGCCTCGGTCCGCCCATAGTCTGGTGCGATCAAACATACCCCTGTTATGACCTGGTGCGCGCGTCCGGAAAGCAGACGCAACATGCGCGCAGCGTCGGCCACATCTCGCGGCTTTTCCAACAGGTGCTCATCCACCACGACCACGGTATCGGCTCCAAGTACCACATTGTCAGGGTGCCTCGAAAAGACGACGCGGGCTTTGTCGCGCGCCAGGCGTTGCACGTACTGCAATGGTGGTTCACCCGTCCGCGGCTGCTCGGGGATGTGCGCCGGGTCCACGGTGAAGGAAATGCCGGCATTGCGCAGTAGCTCGGCGCGGCGTGGCGAGTTGGAAGCCAGAATCAGGGACATGCAGCCACGATTCTATCGGGCGCAGGTGATTAGTGGCGAGCGGCGCTTGGCAATCTTGGCAGCCAGCGTGGAACCCGGCTGCAGAACCTTTCATACTCCCCGTCAAAGCGGGCGCGCAGACTTGGCTCCTCGTAGAACAGCACGAATAGATGGAAAAACACTGCCAGGACCGCTCCATACGCGGCTATCCGCCACTGTTGGTAAAAGAGCGTCTGTCCGAATATCACCGCCAGCACCGAGCTATACATGGGATTGCGATTGATGCGATAGGGCCCGCCGACCACGGTGGATTGAGTCGGCAAGATCGGTGCAGGTGTGCCTTGCGCTTGCACGAAAAGTGCAGCACACCAGAAATATCCAATTACCCCCAGCGCGAAAAGCAAGCCACCAGCGAAGCGCACGACGATCGTTCCGGAACCGCCGATGCGTTCGCCCGTCACCATGGACTGCGGAACTCCAACCGCAACGACCGCCGGCACAAACAGCGTGAAGAGGCCTGTCTTTATCGCGCTGGACGTGGTGCTCATCGCTGCCACGATGGTACTCCGCGCGGCAATCGAAGCCGCCATATGCTGCTAGAATCAAAGCTGCCCCGAAGTACACCGATGGATCCTTCTCTCATACGCAATTTCGCTATCATCGCCCATATCGACCATGGGAAAAGCACCCTGGCCGACCGTCTGCTGGAGCTCACCGGCTCGCTGACGGCGCGTGAGATGCAAGCCCAGGTGCTGGATGCAATGGATCTTGAGCGGGAACGCGGCATCACCATCAAGGCCCACTCGGTGCGCATGATGTACCCGGCGCAGGATGGCAAGACCTACCAGCTCAACCTGATCGACACGCCCGGCCACGTGGATTTCAGCTACGAAGTTTCGCGATCGCTGGCTTCCTGTGAGGGCGCGCTGCTGGTAGTCGATGCGTCGCAGGGTGTCGAGGCGCAGACGCTGGCTAATTCCTACATTGCGATCAACAACGGCTTGGAGATCATCCCCGTCATCAACAAGATCGATCTTCCCAGTGCCGATATCGAGCGCACCAAGGAGATGATCGAGGGCGCAGTCGGACTCGATGCTTCGCACGCACTGGCGATCAGCGCGAAGACCGGCATCGGCGTTCCTGAGGTGCTGGAAGCAATCGTCCAGAAAGTCCCGCCCCCTAAGGGCCAGGCGAACCACAGGCTGCAGGCGCTGATTTTCGACTCCTGGTTCGATCCGTATCGCGGGGTTGTGGTACTGGCCCGTATCGTGGAAGGCACCATTAAGAAGGGCCAGCGCATCCGCTTGATGGCCAACGGCAACACCTTCGACCTGGAGACTCTGGGCGTGCTGACACCCAAGCCTGTCGAGGTAGATGAGCTGAGCGCTGGCGAAGTCGGCTTCCTCATCGCAAACATCAAGAACGTGGCCGACACCGGCATCGGCGACACCATCACCGACGATGTGCATCCTGCGCTGGAACCGTTGCCGGGTTTCGAAGAACTGAAACCGATGGTTTTCGCCGGCCTTTACACCGTGGATGCCCATGAGCACACGCTTCTCCGCGAAGCGCTGGAGAAGTTGCGCCTCAACGACGCATCGTTTTTCTTCGAGCCGGAAAGTTCCGCCGCGCTCGGCTTCGGATTCCGTTGCGGTTTCCTGGGCCTGCTGCACATGGAGATCATTCAGGAGCGCCTGGAACGCGAATACAATCTCAACCTCATCACCACGGCCCCCAGCGTCCGCTACAAGATCACGCTCACCGACCACAGCGTTCTCGAAGTCGATAACCCTTCGCGCTGGCCCGATCCCAGCGAGATCGAAAAGATCGAAGAGCCAGTGATCATGGCCACGATCCTTACCAATGAAGAATATGTTGGTGGAATTCTGAAGCTGGTCGAGGACAAGCGGGGCAAGCAGAAGGCCTTCGAGTACGTCAGCTCCACTCGGGTAATGCTGACCTATGAGTTGCCACTGAACGAAATCGTGATGGACTTCTACGACAAGTTAAAGTCGGTTTCGCGCGGTTACGCCTCGCTGGATTACCACCTTACCGGCATGTGGGAATCTCCCATGTGGAAGCTCGACATCCTGGTGGGCGGCGAACCGGTGGATGCGCTGTCGATCATCGTGCACAAGGATTTCGCCTACGACCGCGGCCGCGCCCTGGTCTCGAAAATGAGGCAGTTGATCCCCCGGCAAATGTTCGAAGTTGCCATCCAGGCTGCCATCGGCGCCAAAGTGATCGCCCGTGAAACAGTTGCAGCCATGCGAAAGAATGTAATTGCGAAGTGCTATGGCGGTGACATCAGCCGTAAGCGCAAGCTGCTGGAAAAACAGAAGGAAGGCAAGAAGCGCATGAAACGCATCGGCCGCGTGGACATCCCCCAGGAGGCCTTCCTGGCGGTTCTGCGGGTCGGCGAGGACTAGCAAAACCCCGGCTAACGGCACCCCGCCAATCGCCCGCCAGTCCGTAACTATCCGCTGTTACCACGGTCAGCAAGTCCAGAAATTGTGCAAAACTGCTCTACCGCGATCGAATTCACTTCTTTTTCCAGCAGTTTAAGGAGACATTGTCTGAACGCGTAAAGCATTGAATCAGAATGTCGTTAACTCTGCACCAATTTTGTTGCAATCCGATGAACCGACTGCCGGCTTGAATCTGGGTCAGGCCGCGGGTTGGCAATCCACAGGGTTTTCCACAGTAAACGCCGGGACATTCCTTAACCATCCAGCCCCGCATGATCCGCCGAGAGAATCCGCCGGTCGCAGCCACAAATGCCCCACGGGCGCGATTCTTCCGGTCACCAGTACACGAAAAAAAGACCACCCTTGTGGGATGGTCTCTGAACCGTGCAAATTATGTGCGATTACTGGGGCTTGGTTGTTCCAGATGCCGGAGCAGCCGGCTTGGCGGGGGTCGTCGCAGGGCTCCCGAGAGGCTTGGTCACGCCTGGCGTGGTCGCCGGACGGGTCGTTCCGGTCGTCGTCCCGGCGGGCTTCGCCGGCGCCGGTACGCCAGACTGGGCGTTGTACGCATCTACAACCGATTTGGTGATATCAACTGCCTGTGTCGCGACAACTACGGGTCCCTGGGGCCAGGGCGCCGAGGCGTCCAGCAGCAGGCCGTAGCCGTTGTCGGAAACATACTTCGTAATCACGGGCGCCAGCTTCTGCAGGATCTTCCCCGCAACCTCATTTTGCTGCTGCTGGAACTCGTTCTGGGCGTCCTCCGCCGAACGCTGTAGAGTCTTGGTCTTGGCTTCGATGGACTTCACCAGGGCTTCGTGGGCATCGGCATTCATCTTGTCGCCCTGCGTGCTGAGCTGCTTTTTCAGGTCCTCGATCTCGGTATTGAGCTTCTGGAGCTCGACGCGGCGCGGTTCGAATTTCTTGGCGAGGGCTTCGAAGTCGCGCTGGCCTTCGTTGCTACCGGCAATCGCCCCCTGCATGTCGATAACTCCCACTTTGACTCCAGTGGCAGTAATGCTCGGTGCGGGGTTGGGGGTGGGGGTGGCCGAACTAGTCTGGGCCAGCGAAGCCATTGAGACAAGAACGAGCAGGACTATGCTTGCGAACGTACGCTTCATTAGGTTTACCGTGACTCCTTGAACTGCTCCGGGAATTCCTCAGATGTTCCGGTCGCACACAACGACGTGCTTCGTGCTGCTCCGGAAGACCGGTGGGAATACTCGCTGCCTGAGCACAAGCTGCGGGGCATTCCCCGGCCGGAAGATTCGGCGGTGCGGATAACACAATTATATGGAACACAGCTTCCCATCGTCAAATTGGCAAAGACCCCAAATTCGCCCCCAGATCGCTCACGCCAATCACTCAGCCGTCGCAGTTCGCACAAGCTCGCATCCGCCTTGCGACCTCCGAGCTTTGTCTCGACTGAATGTCACCCGCACTCACCGGGCCTGCCGCGCCCGACCGGTGGCAGAATTAGAAGGTCGTGGCCACGGTAAAGCGGAACGTCTTACGCGGTTCTCGCAGCAGGTAGGCCGGGTTGTACAACGCGGTGGCATTGGCGAAGGTGAAATCTCCCGCCGCTCCCGCCGGGAACATCGCTCTCGTGATCGGCGAAACTGGTGGAACATACTGGTCCAACCGCAGCGGATTGTAGGCGTAGTAGATCCGGAACGGTGCATTCACGATTGGCAGGATGACCTGCAGCTCCAAACCAGTGGACATGTATGGCTGGTAGTTCGTTCCCGAGATTGGACTCAATACCGGGGAGACGGGAATCCTCACTGTCCCAGCGCAGGAAAAGTTGGGATTCAGGTACGGACAACCGTAATTCGTGGTCTCCAGCGTAAGCACTTGCGTGTTCGCAATACGGAGCTGTGACGAGCGGGAAATGAAATCCATTCCGGTATCGATGAACGGAGCGATTGTCACCGGACCAATCACAGGTACGCGATATTCCACGTTGCTCACGAAACTGGTGTCGCCGCCGGGGAAGATGATCTGATTGACGGGGATGGTTACGTTATAGGTCCCGCGCCGCGGATTCGTCGGATCCAAAGGCACTGTGCTGCCGTCGGGATTTTGCAGCGGAATCGTGACCGCGCTCGGAAAGAACACGACCGGCGAGATGGTGCGGATGTCGAAGCCACGAATGTCCTGATCGCCGCCCATGTAGAATCGGTCGAAGGGCGGGGCCACGTCGCCGGCGAAGCCGCTGATCCAGGAGCCCTGCAGCCGGAAACCCAGCGTATTGCGGCCCTTCTGCATCGGCATGAACTTCTTCCACTCGGCGACCGGCTTGAAGTAGTGCGTGTTGCCCCCCAGCCCGGCAATTTCTGTCGCGACGTAGAAGCTCTGTCCGCTATGAGGCCGTTGCGGATTATCAATCCGGTTGTAGGAAAAGTTCGGGACCACCTTGCTGGTCTGAATTCCGGTCAGGGCGTTCGGCCCCGACAGTCCACGAAATGCCAGGCTCTCAAAGTACAAGGTCGATGCCGCACTGTATGTCTGCAATGTCGAGACGTCGAACGCGTAGGTTATGCCAACCCGCTTGAACGACCGCTTGAGCGGATAGCTCAAGGATGTCGTGAACCCCGTGCTGGTCTGGGTATAGTTCTGCAGCAACGCCTGGTAACTCGCGGGAAGGTTGACCGACTGGCCCGTCTGGACCTGCAATTGCTGTTGCTGATTGTAGTTGTAACTGCTGTGGTAAACCGTCCAGCTAAACTGCAGCGGCTTGTCAAATAAGTACGGCTGGGTAAACGACAAGGTCTCGTTTTTCTGGTATTGGCCAACCTGGACCTGCACCGACAACGATTCGCCCTTGCCAAAGAGGTTGTTCGTGGTGTAGTTCACCCCAATAAAGCCGCCCGAAAGGCCGCTGACGCCACCTGTCAGTCCGATGCTGTTCTTGCCTTTTTCCTTCACCTTCAGCAGGATGTCGACCGTCGCATCCTGCGGGTTCTGCTTGATTTCGGAATCCTGCTCGGGCTTAAGAGGTTCGAAATACTGCAACTGGTTTAAGCGCAGCAGACTGATTTCCCAGAGATTTCCGTTGTACACCTGGCCTTCTTCCAGCGCCAGTTCGCGGCGGATGACCTTGTCGCGCGTGGTGGTATTGCCCTGGAATTCGATGCGGCGCACGAAGAACTGTTTGCCTTCGTCGAGATCGATTTTCAGGGTGATTTCCTTGGTCTCGTCGTTGGCATCGGTGTTCGGCACCGGCGAGAAGTTGATGTAGCCCAGCGTAGCATAGGCCTTGCGCAGGTTCTCCAATCCCTTGCGGATCGCCTCGCTATCGAATACGTCGCCATCCTTGACTTTGAACTGCGCGCGCAGGGCGCGTGTGTCCGACACTGCCTTGTTGCCAGTGAACGTGATTTCCTTCAGGCGGTACTTGTCGCCTTCCTCCACCGGCAGGGTGATGTCAACGGCCTTCCCTGGAGTTTTCGAGAACGGCCAGTACCAGGGTGGACGAGTGTCGTGAATCTTCGTCTTGGGATCCGCTACCAAGGCCTTGAAATAGCCCTTGGTCTGGTAGTAGTAACGAACTCGTTCGGCGTCTTCGTTCAGCTTCGTGGAGTCGTAAGTACGGGGAAACAGGCTTTCCAGGAAGATGGAGTGCGGAATGCCAATCGGTTTCAGGTTCTTCATCGCGCTCTGCAGTTCGCGCGACTTCACCGCTTTGTTGCCCTCAAAAGTGATCTTGCCGACTTTTACCTTGGGGCCTTCCTTGACCACGAAGGTCAGGCCGACCGCCGCGGGAGGAATCGGGCGAACTTCTGAACGAACCGTTGCGAATTGGTGTCCGTGGGCGGCCAGCAAGTCCTTGATCACGACCTCGGCCCGCTTGACTTTGGTCGGGTCGTACTGGCTTTCCTGCGTGAGTCCGACCTTGCGTTCCTTGAACTTGTCGAGCACGTCGCTCTGCGAGACCGAGCTGAGGCCAACGTACTTGATCTCGCGAATGGTGGGTTTCTCTTTGACGTACACGTGGATGCGCCAGCCCTTGGGTGACTGCTCCCGCTCAATGCGCAGGTCGTCGAAGTAGCCGGTGTTCCACAGGGAGTTGAAGTCTCTTTCCAGCGCGGCCTGGTCGTAAACGTCACCCGGACGGGTGAACATGCGGGCGCGAATCGTGTCCGCCGGAATGCGGCGGTTGCCATGGATGATGATCTCCTCGATCACCCCTTGCTGGGCCCAACCGGAGGTTGAGGCAAGACAGATGATTGCGAAGAGGAAACTTAGCGCCGTGGCACAGAAGCGCCGCCCGCGGCGGAGGTTCTCCGCAGGGCTTACCTGGCATCGGGAAGAAATAGGAACAACCTCAAACCCTGTTTAGATGAAAGCGCAATTATACGGTACGGGCGCGGCGCTCAGAAAGCGAGGCCCACCCGCAGTTCTTTAGCCACCGTCAAGCTAACCCTCTCATGCGCTAGAAGTTTCGGGAACCCGCTCGACCTCGACCAGGGTGGAATAGAACGTCGCACCGCCGCCGAGATCGGCCAGGCGCGCCGAGGTCAGGACGTTGATGTTGACCCCGCCGCCTGCTAGTTTCGCCCATCCCAGTTTGGCGCCAACAACCCCCGGCGACACTGTGCCATCCACCCGGGCGCTCAGATAGATCTCTCCGCGGTCGTTGAACACTCGGACGCGGTCGCCGTTCTTGATACTTCTGCGCTCCGCGTCCAGCCGGCTGATCTCCAGTTCATGTTGCCGCTCCATTTTCTGCAAGCTCGGCAGATTTACGAACGTCGAGTTCAGGAAGTTGTCCGCCTTGCGCGCCAGAAGTTCCAGCGGATAGCGCTGGGCCAATGGCGAGTTCCGCGACTCCTCGGGGGCGACAAACTCCGACACCGGGTCCATCCCTTGCGCTATCAAGTCGGCGTCGTACAACCGCGCTCGTCCACTCGGCGTCGCAAACCCGTTGGCGAATGGCAGCCAGGGCTTGTCGCTTTCATCGTCATGCAAATTCAGCCGTGCCTGGGGCTCGCGCTCCAGTCGCTCTCGTGTAATCCCCTGCAATTGCGGTACTCCCGACGACAACGCGGCGTCAATCATCTCGTCCACCGTTTCGCGGAAGCACTCATCCTCGAATCCCATGCGCAGTGCCAATTCCCGAAACAAGTCCACATTTGATTTGCACTCGCCCAGGGGACCGATGGCTTGCTGCGACACCTGCAAATAAAGGTGACCGTACGCTTTGACCAGGTCTTTCTGCTCGAAGAACGTTGTCGCCGGCAATAGGATGTCGGCATAGTCCGTGGTGTCGGTGAAAAACTGCTCATGCACGACGGTGAATAAATCTTCGCGCCGCAATCCCCGCACCACCAGGTTGTGCTCAGGACAGACCGCTGCCGGATTCGAGTTGTAAACCACCAGCGCTTTCAGCGGAGGGTCGGTGACTTCCGTGAGTGCCTTGCCCAACTCCACCATGTTGATGCTTCGCGCGACCCTGCCCAGCGGACTGTTCAGCATCAAGTCGGTGCGTTCCATCGCCGCTTGGTCGAGTTGAAAGGCGCCGCTTAGCGAGAGTTGCAACCCGCCGCCCACTTCCTTCCACGATCCCGTGATCACCGGCAGCATGCATACAGCCCGCACCGCAGCTCCGCCGTTCTGCGCGCGCTGGATCCCGTAGTTCAACCGGATAGCGGCTGGCCTCGTGGTTGCATATTCGTGAGCGAGAAGTTCGATGTCGGCGGAGGGAATCCCCGTCCACTCGGAAACTTGCTCCGTTGTGTAGCGGGGAAGCCGCTTCTGCAACTCGTCGAAGCCCTCGCTGTAGCGCGCGATGTAATCCTGGTCGTGCAGGCCATCGCGCACGATGATGTGCATCATTCCCATCGCAAGTGCCACGTCAGTGCCCGGATTGATCGGAATATGCCAATCCGCGACTCTCGCGGTGCGAGTGCGGTAGGGATCGATCACCACCAGCTTTGCGCCGTTACGCCGTGCCTCCTCGACAAAAGGCCACAAGTGGACATTGTTGCCGTGAATATTCGCGGCCCACGCGATGATGTACTTGGAGTGGCGGAACTGCTCGGGCTCAGTGCCAGTCTTGCGCCCATACACGGAGGCGATGGCATCGCCCCCGGTAGTCGCGCAGATGGTTCTCAACAACTGCGAGGCGCCCAGTCGATGAAAGAAACGCATGTCCATCGCGCCGCCATTCAAGACTCCTATGTTCCCTCCGTAGGAGTACGGCAGCACGGCTTCCGGGCCGAACTCCTCACTGACGTGTCTCAGCTTGGCGACGATTTCATTCAGGGCCTCGTTCCACGAAATGCGCTGAAATGCCTCCGGGCCACCTGCACCCTTAGAAGCAACCCGTCGCATGGGATAGAGAACCCTGTCCGGCGAGTAAACACGGTCAAGATATTTCGCAACTTTTGCGCACAGAAAACCCTGCGTAATGGGATGAGCGGGGTCTCCCTGAATGCGGGTTGCCCGACCATCTTCCACCGTAATCAACGCCCCGCAAGCATCGGGACAATCATGCGGACATGCGGAGTGAACCACTCGTTTCATCGGTCAAGACCTTGCGCCATTATCCCATGCAGGCCGCGATTTGCCTCGATTGGAGCGGGCGCGACGTCACCTCCGGGAGCCCGTGGGACGAACCCCTTGAAAAGCGGGACGGACCGCTGTATTTATGGTTGACCTTTTGAGTTACCGCTTGCATATCTACGCGGTAGTCGGAGTATCATTCATCAATCAGCCTGGCCGCCCCACGCTACAAGGGAGAAGGCACCATGGGTCACAAACTCTTTGTCCTACTGACCGTGACCGTCCTGGCGGCGTCCATTCCCGCCGAGTCGAAAACCCGGGGACCGTCCACTCCACAGGAACGGGCACGCGCGCTGGATTACATCCAGAGCCTGGAGCAGAATCCCCTCGCCAAAGACAGCCTCGACAAGCGTATGTGGCTGACGGAGTGGATCGTGCAAGTGCCGGACTTCACGGTAACCTCCTGCTGCAAGGACCTCGACTCGCTCGACAAGGTGAATGACACCTACTCGAACCAGTTGCGCATGCAGGCGATTTATTCGCAGGCCGGCTATATTCTGCAGCACCCGAATGTGAAGAGCGATGCCGAGAAGCAGGCTGCCGGACTTGCAGGAGCGCTGCGCGCCTATCGCGCGATTCAGCGCTTCGACCCCTCGGCGCAGTATCCGCTCCTCGACAACCTGTCGTCACTGCAGAAGCAGGGCAAACTGCTGCAATACGTTGAGCAGCAGTCGAAGTGCAAGGACAATTGACTTTCGGCGATAGTCGAAATGGCAAGGGCGCGTCGGTCGCGCCCTTTCTCTTTGCTGACGAAGGTTGCGTCACCCTACCTTGGCGTACAGCAGTTGGTCGATAACCACGCCGTTCTTGATCGCGCTTCGCCGCAACAATCCTTCGCGTTCGAATCCGGCCTTCTCCAGCACCCGGATCGAAGCCGCATTGTGCGAGAACACAAAAGCGTAAACCCGAGTCAGCTTGTAATTGTCCAAGGCCCAATCTGACGCAGCCGTGACCGCGCGGGTGGCGAGTCCCCGGCCCCAGAATTCTTCGCCCAGCCAGTAGCCCATTTCCGCGCTGATGCGGCTAATGTCGCGTCCCAGATGAAATCCCACGCCCCCGACGATTTCGCCGTCATACTCGATGGCAAAGGAACACTCGGGCTCCTGCGTGCGCGCGTAGTCGAGGAAGTCAATGCCGTCGTGCCGCGTATAGGGATGGGGAAACTGGTCGCGCAGGTTGATCGCAATATTCGGATTGTTGGCGTGGTGCAACAGCGCCTTCAGATCGTCTTTGCGCCAGGAGCGCACACTGAGATCGCCCAGCTCGAGCAACATGCCTCCATGTTGCTGGACGCGATGCCCGGACGCAAGTAGCGCCTCAATCTATTTCGTGCCCATAATGCCAAACGGAGCAGCGCAGGCTGCTCCGTTGTTGTACCTCGATGGAACCCGCGTCTAAATCGACATCACTTCTTTCTCTTTCCCCTTGGCCATCTCTTCCATTTTCTTGATCTCGTCGTCCGTGAGCTTCTGCAGCTGCTCCATTGCCCCGCGCTCTTCGTCCTCGGTGATCTTCTTGTCCTTCATGGCCTTCTTGATCGAGTCGTTGCCATCGCGGCGAATATTGCGCACCGCGGTGCGATGCTCCTCCAGCACTTTGTTCAAGTGCTTCACCATTTCCTTGCGGCGGTCTTCGGTGAGGGCCGGCACCGGAACCCGCACCAGCTTGCCATCGTTCATGGGATTCAGACCCAGGTCGCCGCTGCGGATCGCTTTCTCAATCGCGCCAATCTGACTCACGTCCCACGGCTGCACCGTGATCAACTGCGGTTCAGGCGCGCTCACGTTCGCAAGTTGGTTCAACGGCATCTGCGAGCCATACGCCTCGACCATGACGCCGTCGAGCATGTGCACCGAGGCACGGCCGGTGCGGGTCGAAGTCATCTCCTTACGAAAATCTTCCACCGCCTTGTCCATGCGGGACTTGAGCTGAACGTAACCGTCCTTCAACGCGGGAAGCGTCGCCATCGAAATTTGTGCCATAACTAGTCCGCCTTGCGAGTGTGAAGATGATGTCACAAACGGTTGATTATAAACCCGCGTGTCGAGCGCGACGCTGGAGTGTTTGACGGCAGGGTGCCCCGTTCTACCGGCCGTCTTTTGGCCGGTAGGGCGGGGTCGTTCATCACTCTCGCTAGCCTTGGCCTTCATGCACCAGCGATCCCACCTTCTCGCCCATCACCACGCGCTGAATATTCCCATGCATATTGAGATCAAAAATCACGATAGGCAGCTTGTTCTCGCGGCACATCGCGATCGCGGTAGCGTCCATCACCATCAAGCCGAGGCGTAAGACGTCCGTGTAGCTGATCTGCTCGAACTTGGTCGCATCTTTGTCCACCACGGGATCGGCAGTGTAGATGCCGTCCACCTTGGTCGCCTTTAGGATGGCGTCGGCCTTGATTTCCATGGCGCGCAGCGAGGCCGCCGTGTCCGTCGAAAAGTAGGGATTACCCGTGCCGCCGGCAAACACCACCACGCGGCCCTTTTCCATGTGACGCATAGCGCGACGCCGAATAAACGGCTCGGCCACCTGGTTCATCTCGATGGCGCTCATCACCCGGGTCCAAACGCCCTGCTTTTCCAGCGCATCCTGCAGCGCCAGCGCATTGATCACGGTGGCCAGCATACCCATGTGGTCGGCGGACACGCGATCCATCTCTTTCGCCTGCTCGGCCACGCCACGAAAAAAGTTTCCGCCACCTACCACGATGGCGATCTGCACTCCGAGGCGGTGGACTTCGGCGATTTCCGCGGCGATTTCGTGCACGCGCGTGTTGTCCACACCAAATCCCTGGCCGGCCGCCAGTGCTTCGCCGGAAATCTTCAGCAGGATGCGTTTGTAAGCAGGAGTAGTCATGATAAGCAGGTGTCCAGTGGAGAGGTACTTATCAGTGTAGCAGGGGCTCCGCGGGATCACCGTAGCACCGCCGCGATGAAACGCAGTCGAAGTAGTTTCGACAGTAATAGCAACCGTCCCCTGTCGCTTCGCAATTTCTTCGCGGTGCAATAGAGTAGAAATGGAACTGAGCGCCCATGGAAGATATCGACGACCTGCTCCAGCGCGTATTTCGTCTCGACCGGTTCCGACCTCACCAGCGCGAAATCATCAACGATGTGCTGGCCGGCCACGACGTGGTCTGCGTGATGCCCACTGGCGCGGGCAAGAGCCTGTGCTTTCAGCTTCCCGCGCTGGTCCTACAAGGTCTGACCTTGGTCGTGTCTCCCCTGATCGCCCTGATGGCTGATCAGGTGCAGCAATTGCGCGTACTCAACATTCCGGTGCTCTTCCTCAACAGCTCCCAACCCGGCTCCGAGCAGAAGGCTGTGTTGGCGCAGTTGCATCGTGGTTTTTCCGGGCTGCTCTACGTCGCGCCGGAGCGCTTCTCGGCGCCTTCATTTCAACGCTTGCTTCCTACTCTCAACCCTCGCTTGTTCGTTGTCGATGAAGCGCATTGCCTCAGCTTCTGGGGACACGACTTTCGGCCGGAATATCTTCGCCTTGCCGCAGCGCGCAAAGATCTGGGAGCACCGGTCACCATAGCGCTCACCGCGACGGCCACGCCGCATGTCCGCAAAGACATCGTGGATCTGCTGGGTCTGCGTACGCCGAAGATTCACGTCACCGGCTTCGATCGCCCCAACCTGGCCTACAAAGCCCAGCGCTTCGAGTGCGATGCCGATAAAGACCCGTCGCTATTACGCTTACTCTCGGCGCAGGGCGGCACCGGAATCATCTACTGCTCTACTCGCCGCACGGTGGAGCAACTGGCGGCCTACCTGGAGCAGCAGTTCCCTCGGCGTTCTGTCGTCCCGTATCACGCGGGCATGGAGTCTTCGGAGCGCAAAACCAGCCAGGAGAAATTCATGGCCGATCGCGGCTCGATCGTGGTGGCAACTAACGCTTTCGGCATGGGCATCAACAAGCCTGACATCCGCTTGGTGGTGCATTACAACCTGCCGGGAACGGTTGAGGCCTACTACCAGGAGGCCGGACGCGCCGGGCGTGATGGCGAAGCCTCCGAGTGCGTTCTTTATTACAGCGGACGCGATATTCGTACTCAGAGATTCTTCATCGACAACATCGGGGAGAACAATCCCACGCTCTCGGAAACGGAGCTGGCGCGCTTGAAATCGCTCGCCAATCGTAAGCTTCAACTGATGCTGGCGTACGCGTCCACCCTACGGTGTCGGCGCAGCGGCATCCTGGCTTACTTTGGCGAGCCACGTACAGTTTCCGGATGTATCTGCGATGTGTGCCGAGGCACCAACCGTCCCCTGCAGGTTGCGTCGCTGGACCCGCGCCGGGGCCGTAGCCCGAATCAAGGACGCATCGCGGACGACGCCCCACAGCCACTTGATGGCAGCGCCGAGCGGCGATTCCTCGCCTTGCGCAAGACCAGAGCCGAGTTGGCGGCCGCGCGAAAGCTGCCAGCGTTCTGCATCCTGCATGACAAAGTGCTGCGCGAAGTTGCCCGCGTAGCGCCTAAGGATCTGCTCTCATTTGCGCGGATCAAGGGAATCGGCCCAGCCAAAGCCGATCAATTCGGCCCAGCGTTTCTGGCGGCGATCCGAAACTGCAACGCGACAGACAAGTAAGACACAGCGAGCCGTCCAAGGTGGTCCGGACTTACTCATCAGGATTTGTCATCACGAACGCAGTGAGGGATATGCTCTCGCTGGCTCAAGCGGATAACATCCTCTGCGAGCAGAATCAAAAGCAAAAGGGCGGGAATGAATCCCGCCCTCGCCATACACTGGTGATCTTCGTTACTCGGCGCCCTGATCGGCTGCCTTGCTGACGGCGACCGTCTCATTGACGTCTCCCACCTTGAAGCGGGCAAAGCGCTTGACCGAGATGTTCTCGCCCAGTTTGCCGATCACGGTGGCGATCAACTGATGCACCGTCACCGTCTGGTCCTTGATGAAGGGCTGCTCCAACAGGCAGACTTCCTCGTAGAACTTGCCCATTTTGCCTTCGACGATCTTCTCAATCACCGGGGCCGGTTTACCAGTCGCAGCCGCTTGCGCGCGGTAGATCTCCTTCTCTTTCTCGAAGGCCTCCGGCGTCACGTCTTCCTTGCGGACGAACCGCGGATCGGTGGCTGCGATGTGCATGGCAACATCGTGCACCAGTTGCTTGAAGTCGTCGGTGCGGGCCACGAAATCGCTCTCGCAGTTGACTTCCACCAGCACGCCAATCTTGCCTCCGGCGTGGATGTAGCTGGACACCGAGCCTTCGCTGGTGGCGCGAGTCGCCTTCTTCGCAGCCGTCGCTACGCCCTTCTTGCGCAGGACCACGATGGCCGCCTCGATGTCGCCCTTGGCCTCGGCCAGGGCGTTCTTGCAGTCCATCATGGGAGCGTTGGTCTTGTCGCGAAGCTCTTTCACTTGTGCGGCAGTAATGTTCACAGTCGTAGTACTCATTTCGATTTATTTCCTTGGGCTGGCACGTTTAGCAATTCTTAATTAGTAATTGGTCATTAGTAATTAGCCCTTTGCCATCGTCCTCAGCCGTATGAAGATTTGATGATTCAATTCGCGTTACGTCTCGCCTGAAGCGACTCCAGCGCAAAAACTATTCACTAATTACCAATCGCCTCCTGACAAAACGACCCGCGCTTTCGAGCAGCGCGGGTCTGAAAACCAATTCGTCAGCCTCTCGGCTGCGATTACGCGCTTGGAGTTTCGACCACTTCGGCGGGGGCGACACGACGTGCCGACTTGCCCAGGACTTCCTCCATGCTGACTTCGTCCATTTCGGCTGGCTCCAAGCCCGGCGCGGTACCAGCTTCGCTGTCACCGGCAGTAACAACCGCTGCGGCGGCTTCATCGTGCTGCACGCCCGCTGCGATATCGGCCATCTGCTTGTCGGTCACGACCTGCGCACCCTCGACCACCGAATCGGCAATCTTCGAGGCAAATAGCCGGATTGCGCGCAACGCATCGTCGTTGCCGGGGATCACGTAGTTCACTTCACTGGGATCGCAATTCGTATCGACCACCGCGACCACCGGAATGCCCAGCTTCTTGGCTTCCTTCACCGCGATCTGCTCTTTGTTGGAGTCGATCACGAACAGCACATCAGGCAGCCGGCTCAGGGTTTTGATTCCCGCCAGGTTCGCCTGCAGGTGCTTGCGCTCGCGTTCCAGCTTGACCACTTCCTTCTTCGGGAGCAGCTCGTAGCGGCCATCGGTGGCCATCTCGTCGAGTTCTTTCAGCCGCTTCACCGACTTCTGGACGGTGATCCAGTTGGTGAGCAAACCGCCCAACCAGCGCTGGTTGACGTAGAACATGCCGCAGCGTGTCGCTTCTTCCGCGATGGCGTCCTGCGCCTGGCGCTTGGTGCCGACAAACAACACCAGCTTGCCTTCCGCTGCCTGCTCCTGCACAAACTTGGACGCCTCCTTGAACATCTTCAGCGTCTTCTGCAGGTCGATAATGTAAATTCCGTTGCGCTCGCCGAAGATGTACTCCTTCATCTTCGGGTTCCAACGCTTCGTCTGATGCCCGAAGTGAACGCCCGCTTCGAGCAACTCCTTCATCGTGATATTCGCCAAGCTACCTCCTAGCTTGCATCCTTTGCGGCGTGCCCTAGGGCGTTACGCCCAGGCCGGATCGCTCCGGATTACATTCCCGAAACCCGCCCCGTTGAAACTTCTGTACAGCGGGTGCGAGAAGATTCGTTCCGGTTGAATTCTGCCTCCCGCACCCGGAACCACAAAGCGAGAGAGTTGCATCTGGGTGCCCCACCCTTGTCGCCGTTCTTTGGCGACAGGGTGGAGGATCCAAACTTACCGCTTCGAGAACTGGAAGCGCTTGCGTGCGCCCTTCTGGCCATACTTCTTGCGCTCTTTACCGCGCGCATCGCGACGCAGGAAGCCTTCGGCCTTCAGCTTGGGGCGCAGTTCAGGTTTGAACTCCTGCAGCGCACGGGCAGTGCCCATGCGGACCGCGCCAGCCTGGCCATTCACGCCGCCACCGTCAACCGTGCAGACGATGTTGAAGCTGCCAACGGTCTCGGTAAGCACCAGCGAAGACTTCGCCATGATGCGCTGGGCTTCGGTCACGAAGTACACATCGAACGGCTTGCCGTTGACCGTAAACTCGCCGCTGCCAGGGCGAAGGAACACGCGGGCCACGCTCGATTTGCGCCGTCCCGTACCGTAATACTGAACCAGTTCTGCCATTTCGTATCCGTCGGGAGCAAAGCTCCCTTAGTCCTTCCCAAAATTGTGGGTGCCCCATCCCGGCTTCTTTTGCCGGGGTGGGTCTTTCTTCCTACTTCGCGACCGCTTCCAACGCCTGCGGCTTCTGCGCCACATGAGGATGCTTGTCGCCCTTATAAACCTTCAGCTTAGAGAACATGGCGCGTCCCAGCTTGGTGTGGGGCAGCATGCCTTTAATCGCGTCTTCCACGATCAGTGTCGGCTTACGGTCGAAGCGCTTCTTGTACTCTTCGCCCCTGATGCCGCCGGGGTATCCGGTGTAGTGATAATAGGTTTTCGTATCCGCCTTCAGGCCTGAAATCTTGACCTTCTCGGCGTTGATCACGATCACGTGGTCGCCGGTGTCGAGAAAGGGCGTGTACTGCGGACTGTCTTTACCAGCGAGGATGCTCGCCACACGTGTCGCCAGCCGGCCCAGAGTCTGACCGGATGCATCGACAACAAACCATTTACGCGCAATTTCCCCCTTAGGGAAATACGTGGACATCATGAACTCTCCCAGAATTAGAAACCGCGAAAGAGCCGCTGAGTTCGGGCGCTGAAACGCGCAGGAAACCTCTAGGCGTGCAAACGCAGAACCGCCAAAGAACTAAGAATAAACGACCCGCGCGCCCTCTGTCAACGAAGACACGCCAAACTATCGGCTCACGGGCCGCTGCTTTTCATAACTATTGTACCGTAAGTCTCGCTATTCGCAGCCGTTAATGCGCTGGATCTTCCCAGGCTATGCCCAACTCCGATCGAGTCATCAGCGACCGAAGCCACCGGGACCCGTGCGCTGCAGTCCCAAGTACGTCTTTCCGTGTCCCGGGCTGGTTTCGTCCCCGATAAGGACATACATGGGGAAGCCTCGCAATTCGGCCTGCATTCGCACTGACTGCGCGCCCTCCGGGACATCGAATACCCAGGTCGTTTCGTACGACTCGCCCGGACGCAGACCGTCCCCCATGGTGTGCGGTTTGCCGTAGGCCGCTTCCCAGGCATTCTGTCCGTTAGCCGAGTCGGGATAATGACGACCATTGCCGTCAATCAAAGTTAGCGCCGGCGGGTCAGGTGCCAGCGGCCTGTCGCCCCGCCAGGGCGCGATCGTGCGTTCGTCAAAGTGCGACCGCAGCGTTACCACGTAGAACTCGCCAAGGGCGGTCGTATCGCCGATGGTCTTTCTCCGTTCCACGTTTTGCACCGAGTAGGCGATGTGGCAGTCGAGAGCGCAGAAGAACTTCTCCTCGCCCCGCGCCACGGTGCGGTCATAGCTCGAGTAGGAGAACACCGCCAGCAATACGCCGTAACTTCCCAGCAGCGCTGCGATCCCGCGCATGGGATAGCGGACCAACGCGCGGCGCCAGAAAAAGGTCGCCACGGTAGCTGCACTGAGCAGTATCAGCAGACCCAGCATGCCCAGGAACAGTAGCGCCGCCAGGTGCGATTCGAAGTTGCCGTTGGTGTACATGATATTCCGTTTTGTTAAGTACTTTGCATTACAAAGTATTGAGGTACAAAGAAAGACCTGCGAGCGCTTCGCCGCCTATCGGTAGTGCTCGAGATAATACAGCGCTGCAAACGCGAGGACCAAAGCGGCGGCTGGCAATGTCAGGGGTCGCGCGCTTTTGAAAGGCTGCCTCCAATCCGCTGTGGTGAGGAAAAGCAAGATCATCAGTACCACCGCCACAATTGTGAGCTGAAAGATATGCGCCAATGCGCCTTCGTCCGGCTGAGGCGGCTGCGTGTACCCGATAAGGACTGTCACCAAGGCCGCTAGAGACAAGACGAGTATGACTCTGGCACTGAGTCGGTTGATTCTCTGTCCATCCATAGCGTCTCTTCCTTTCTGGATTCAAACTGAGACCCGGACGATATCTTGCGCCCCGGTTAGGCGACTAGCTCTTGCGCGCCGACCGGATCACCGACTCCATCTGCTCCAGGTAACTCTCCAGCGCGCGCTTTCCCGCAGCTGTTAGTTTGAAGGCAGTGCGCGGCTGGCGCCCGACGAACGACTTCGAGCACTTCACGTAACCGGCGTCTTCCAGTTTGCGGGCATGGACGCTCAGGTTCCCGTCCGTGATCTCCAACAGCTTTTTCAAATCGTTGAAGCTGAGCTCGTCATTTACCGCCAGTGCGCTGATAATGCCCAGCCGCACCCGCTCGTGAATCACCGCGTCGAGTTTCACTGCCTCGATTCCGGTTGGTGAACGGCGGATTCCCGTTCGCTTCGCAGGCAAAGCTACCGGCACAAGTTGATGTGCTCGCTTAGCCACCATGCCTCCTGGCGATATACAACCCAAACGCTATGTGCACCAGTCCAAATCCTGCTGCCAACATGACATTGGCCCACCACCACGGCATCGGCAGTGCGATGGCTCCGGCCAGCACGAAGACCGCTCCCATGACCGGAATGGTGCGCACGGAAAACGCGCCAGCCTGCATGACGGCCACCCCATACAACAGGAGCCACAGGCCGGGAATCTGCCGCGGATCTCCAGCGCGCAGCAAACCTACCGTCATGACTCCGCCGGCGAAGAGCGCGGGGAGCAATCCAACAAAAAGTCTCCGTCCCGATACTGACATGAGATGAGTGCCCAGACTGGCGGCCTTCCAGTGCATCGCAACCAGCGCGAGCGTGACTGCCGTTAGTGCTTCGGCCAGCCACACCGCCAGCCACGCTTCTGTGGTGGGCTGTCGCATGGCGATGGCGGCTGCGACGAGAGCCGTGACTCCCATGGCGCAGTAGCCCCAGCCGGAAACAGCGGTAAACGTCGTGCTGCGCTCCATGGTCTGTCGGATCACGGCCAGGTGGTCCAGCGCATCGGGCCCGACATCAGGCTGCGGTAATTGCTTCCGGGGAGTGCGCCGGCAGGGACGTGGATCAGGCACGGGAGCCAGATTATTCGCGCCGACCATGTTTGTCAAGTACTTTGTGTTACAAAGTACGACGCAAAAAACAACGGCACGACCTTTCGGCGGTGCCTCCGTCTTCTTCCTCCCGGATTACTTCGCCGCGACCGCTTCGGTTTCGACCTCGCGCTGTGTGACCTTGAACGTCAGCTTTTTGGCATTGGGGTCCGCGTCTACTTTTACGCGGTCGCCATGCAGCACTTCGCCATCGAGGATCTTCATCGCCAATGGGTCCTGAACCAGCTTCTGAATTGCCCGCTTCAGCGGACGCGCACCGTAATTCGCATCGTAGCCTTCGGTGAAGATCAACTCCTTCGCCGCCGGAGTCACGTCCAGAGTGATCTTGCGGTCGGCCAGTAACTTGCGCAGGTCTTCCAGCCGCAGATCTACGATCTTCGTCAACTGCTCTTTCCCCAGCGGGTTGAAAAAGATGATGTCGTCCACACGGTTCAGGAACTCTGGCTTGAAATGCGCCCGCAGCGCTTCCATTACCTTGTGGTGCGCCTCAGCCAGGTAGTCCGGCACTTCCGGCTCCTCGGCCTTGCGTCCATCCTTGCCGTTGCGCTTGCCTTCCACGAATCCCGGATGCCGCAGTCCCGCTTCCTGCAGGTAACTGGAGCCAATGTTCGAGGTCATGATGACGATGGTGTTCTTGAAGTCGATATGCCGTCCCTTGCCATCGGTCAGGCGTCCGTCGTCCATGATCTGCAGGAAGATGTTGAACACGTCGGGATGCGCCTTCTCGATCTCGTCAAACAGCACTACCGCATAGGGACGGCGTCGCACGGCTTCTGTCAGTTGGCCGCCCTCGTCATAACCCACGTAGCCCGGAGGCGCGCCGATCAACCGCGACACCGAATGCTTCTCCATGTACTCCGACATGTCGATGCGGATCATAGCGTGCTCGTCGTCGAACAGAAACTCCGCCAACGCCCTCGCCAGCTCGGTCTTGCCGACGCCCGTTGGTCCCAGGAAGATGAACGACCCGATGGGACGTCGCGGATCGCTGAGCCCGGCGCGCGAACGCCGAATAGCATTGGCTACGTGCTCCAGCGCAGCATCCTGTCCGATGACACGATGGCGCAGGCCCTCTTCCATGGTGACCAGCTTCTTGACTTCGCCTTCGAGCATCTTGGAAACCGGAATGCCGGTCCATTTGCTGACGATCTTGGCAACGTCTTCCTCGTCCACCTCTTCCTTCAACATGCGCGACTGCTTACCGTCCATCTGGCTGCTGAGTTTCTTGATCTCAGCCTCCATCTTCGGCAACTCACCATACTGGAGTTGCGCCGCTCGGTTGAAGTCGCCTTTGCGAGTTACATCCTGGATCTCGAGCTTCAACTGCTCGAGCTTCTCCTTCATCTCACGGACTCGAGCGATAGCTTCCTTTTCCTGTTTCCAGCGCGCCTTCAGCGCGTTGGATTGTTCCTTCACCTGCGCCAGTTCCTTCTCGACCGCCGCCAGCCGGTCGCGCGAGTTGCGGTCGTCTTCGCGCTTCAGCGCCTGCCGCTCGATCTCGAGCTGCGTGGCGCGGCGCTCCAGTTGATCGATCTCGGTTGGCATCGAATCTATCTGGATGCGTAGCGAAGCCGCCGCCTCATCGATCAAGTCAATGGCTTTGTCAGGCAGGAAGCGATCGGAGATGTAGCGATGCGACAATGTCGCCGCCGCCACGATGGCCGAGTCCTTGATGCGGACGCCGTGGTGTACTTCGTATTTCTCGCGCAGCCCACGCAGGATGGCGATGGTGTCTTCCACGGTGGGCTCGCCTACGAAAACGATCTGGAAGCGGCGCTCCAGCGCGGCATCCTTCTCGATGTACTTGCGATACTCGTTGAGCGTGGTCGCGCCGATGGCCCGCAATGCTCCGCGCGCCAGTTGTGGCTTCAGCATGTTGGAGGCGTCAATTGCGCCTTCCGCAGCGCCAGCGCCGACCAGCGTGTGCAGTTCATCGATGAACAGGATGATCTTTCCCTCGGACTGCTCGATTTCCTTCAGCACAGCCTTGAGGCGGTCTTCGAATTCGCCGCGATACTTTGCGCCTGCGAGCATGGCTCCCAAATCGAGCGACACCACGCGTTTGTTCTTGAGCTGCTCGGGTACGTCGCCGGAAATAATTCGCTGAGCCAGTCCTTCGACGATGGCCGTTTTACCGACGCCGGGCTCACCGATGAGCACCGGGTTGTTCTTGGTGCGTCGCGATAGTACTTGCACCACGCGGCGCACTTCTTCGTCGCGCCCGATCACCGGATCGAGCTTGCCACGGCGCGCCAGTTCCGTCAGGTCACGAGCATAGCGCTCCAGCGCCTGGTATTTCGCTTCGGGATTCTGGTCGGTCACCTTCTGATTGCCGCGAACTGACGTCAGTCCGCGCAAGATGTTGTCGTAGGTCGCGCCCGCCTTGCTCAGGATCTCCTGCGCCGGGTCGCGTTTGAGCTTCGTCATTCCCAGCAGCATGTGCTCGGTGGAGACAAACTCGTCTTTGAAATTCGCCGCCTCTTTGAAGGCGTTCTCCAGCAACTGATTGGAAGCGGGCGACAACGACGCCTGGGCTGCGCCTCCACCGGAAACCTTGGGCAGGCGCTCAATCTGCGCCATCGCCTCGGACTGCACTGCCGGGGCCTGCAGGCCCACGCGCTCCAGAAGCGGAGCGACGATGCCTTCATGATCTTCCAGCAGCGCGGCCAGAATGTGGACAGGCTGCAGCTCAGGATTGCCGTGCTCGCTAGCGAGATCGTTCGCGCGCTGCACCGCCTCCTGCGCCTTCACCGTCAATTTGTCCCATCGAATTGCCATTACGTACTCCTAAATAACGATTGCAGGCGGCCCTGAGGCCACCATTATGGATTGTATGAACCTATGGACCAGAATGGAGCGGAATATTTTGGTCGAAGCTGTACGCGGACAAAGAAACAGGGAGGCGCGATTATGGCCGGCCTCCCTTCGAGCGGTTCAATTTCCCGGCAAATTCGCCGGTGCGCGCTGATATTTACGCGGCCTGGCCTTTTCCGGCTTCGATCGGCTTCGAGCTGCCAATGTTGACCTTGATCTGCTTGGGCTTGGCTTCGGCCCGCTTGGCCAGCTTGAGCTTCAGCACTCCGGCCGTGTAGTCGGCAGTGATGCCTTCGCTGTCAACCGTCGTGGGCAGCGTGAACGACCGGACGAAGCTGCCATAGCGGCGCTCCACCCGGCGGAAGTTCTCTTCTTTCTCTTCCTTTTCGAACTTGCGCTCGCCGCTCACGGTCAGAACATTGTTCTCGACCTTGATGTCGAGGTCTTTCTCGTCGATTCCAGGAACTTCCAGCTTGAGCTGGATGCTGTGCTCATCTTCGTAAACGTCAACCGGAGGCACAAAGGCTCCAGCGGTCAGCGATTCCTCGCTTCCGCCTCGGTTCTGTTCTTCGAACAGGCGGTTCATACGGCTCTGCAAAGCATTCAATTCACGGAAAGGCTCCCAACGAGTCAACACAGTCATGGTATTCAACCTCCCAACAGGGTAAGCAATGTAGTGGTCGGATGACCACTCGCTAACTTAGATGTTTATGTTAGCCAACTGGAATCATAAAATCTTAGCGTAATGTTGTCAAGTATGAAGTCGAGAGCTGCGTTCAGGCTAGGGCAAGACGTAAGTGTAACTTATTCAATAGCTTGGCAGATCATACACTTCAGGTACGCAGTCTCTGGTACGTTCGCCAAGACGGGATGATCGAGGGCAGCGCCTCGTTTTTCCAGGATCCTCAGCCTTCGCCCAGCGTCAGCGGCCGCCGACCCCAGCATCTCCAGGAACTCGCCCTCGTTCACGTGAAACGAGCAGGAACAGGTCACCAGCACCCCGCCGACCCGGAGCATCTTGAGGGCGCGCAGGTTCAGCTCCTTGTAGCCGCGGATGGCGGTGTCCACGACGCGCTTGGTCTTGGCGAAGGCCGGAGGGTCGAGGACGATGGTGTCGTACTGATGGCCGGCGGTGGAGTAGTCCTTGAGCAGATCGAAGGCGTTGGCCTCGACCCACTCGATCTCGCCGCAAATATGCGTCGCGCGGTTGAGTTGCTCGTTCTGCTCGGCGACTTCCAGCGCGGGACGCGAAGAATCCACCGCTGTGACTTTGCTGCACGCTCTTGCCAGGTGGAGGGCAAAGCCTCCCTGGTAGGTAAAGCAGTCCAAGGACTCGCCGTGGGCGTAGCGGGCGGCGGCAGCGTAGTTCTCGCGCTGATCGAGGAAGGCTCCTGTCTTCTGGCCGCCGAGGGTGTCGAAGTGGAAGCGGACGGCGTTCAGAGTAAAGCTCGTGCTCGAGCGTTCGCCATGAATCAACTGCGACTCGCGAGCCGGAAGCTGCTCTAGCTGGCGGATGTGCGGGTCCACTCGTTCGAACAGGCTGCAGCCGGGAAAATGTTCGGCCATGGCCTCGGTCACGATGCGTCGAATGTCCTCGCGGTCGAATGCCTGGGTCACCACCTGCATGGACAGCACGTCGTTGTACCTGTCAAGGATCAGACCGGGCAGGAGATCGGCTTCGCTGAAGGCGACTCGATAGGAATCGGTGTCGCGGGTGAATTGTTTGCGAAACTGCACGGCGCGGTTGATTCGCTCGCGCAAAAGAGGGAGGAGTTGGCTATCGGCGAGTATGGCCGACGTCAGCAGCCGGATCGCGATCTGCGAGGAACTGCTGTACAACGCCGAACCCAGCTTCCGGCCCCGCTCGTCCTGCACATGGACCAATGCGCCGGGCGCGACAGCACCAGCCTTTGCGAGATCAGAGCGATAGACCCAGAGGTGTCCCGCCTTGAGGCGCGTGGCGCCACGAGCGCTGACCGTGATAAGTGGAATGGATTCGTGAGAGGACAGGGTACCCTCGGCAAATCGAGCTTGCCTGCTCATCTTAAACGTTCGCGGAATGGAAACAGGCAGGATTTACTGGGACACGGTTTCACTCGAAGCAGACTCTTCTCCGGCAGTTGCATCAACCGGCGCAGCGTCAGCTTTGGCAGCTTTGGCGTCTTCCGGCTTCGGTGGCGGAGGAACGTAATACAAAATGCGCTTGCAATAATCGCAGGTCATGAACAACTCATTGGTCATGACCTCTTGAAATACCTGGGGACGGAGCATGACGCTGCACGCCCCGCACTGCTCATTGTCATGTACCGCAGACAGCGCGGATCCCCGCAGTTTAAGCACATGATCGTAATGCCGCAGTGCGTCTTCGCTGACTCCGGTTCGCAGTGCATTGCGCCGGGCGGTCAGTTCTTCCAGGGCTTCTTCATCGACCGCCGTGCGCTGACGCGCTTCTTCTTTTTCGCGATCGTTCTCGGCCGTATCGGCCTTCAGCTCGGCTTCCGCTTGCTTCAGCGATTCCCTGCGGGAGTCGGCGGCGACCATGATTTCCAGGATCTTGTCCTCGGAGGCTGCGATTTTGGCCTCTGCGAACTTGATCTCCTCCATCAGCGCCTTGTATTCGTGGTTGGTCTTTACGTTGAGCGACTGGTCGCGGTATTTGCTGATTTTCTGGTGCTGGTCCTGGATGTCCGATTCGTGTTTGCGGCGGGCCGCTTCATCGGCCTTGGCGGCGGCGAGCGTGGCCTCGACCTTCGCCTTGGTGCCGGCGAGTTTGGCTTCGATCTCCGCTACATGCTTCGGCAAGGCGGCGACTTCCGCCCTCAGCGCGGCGATTTGCGTGTCGATCTGCTGCAACTCGATGAGATTTTGGAGATCGGAAGTCATCACACCCTGGAAAACCTGACTGGATTCTAGCACGCAGGAATCAACCTCTGAATCCGCCTCGGCTATCTCTCCCCCCGGCGTAAACCGCGTGTTATACACTTCTGCCCAACGAAATTTATTCCTCGGAGCAATCGTGAAAGCACGTCTTGTAGCAACCAGCCTGTCTCTTTTCCTACTGACCTACTTGGTTGTATTGCATGCGCAGAGTCCGGGCATGCCGCCTGCCCAGAACGGGCATCAGCTCACGATCGAGGCGATCTACGCCGACGGTGGCATTCTGGGGAGGACTCCCGAGACCGTGATGTGGAGCCCGGACGGCTCCAAAGTTTCTTACGTTCAGCGCGATGACAGCGGCGAGCACGGAGCGCTCTACTACATCGATCTCGCAACCGGTAAACCGGCGGTGCTGGTGTCCAGCGAGAAGCTGTCGTCGTTGGCTCCTCCCGCCAGTTCCATCAAGGACGAGCGCCAGAAGGAAGCTGCGCAGCGCTACTCGATCGCGGCCTACCACTGGTCGCCGGATTCGAAGCATTTGCTGTTTGATTCTCTCGGCCAGCTCTGGTTCTACAGCACAGAAAGTGGAACCGCCGTACAGGTCACATCCAGCGCCGACGCGGTGTCCGATCCAAAATTCTCGCCCATTGGTGACCGCGTCGCGTATGTGCGCAAGCACAACTTGTATGTTCACGATGTCGGCCACAGCCAGGAACTGGTCCTCACCCGGGACGGTGACGAAAACCTTTTGAATGGCGAAGTCGATTGGGTTTACAAAGAGGAGTTGTACACCCGCAGCAATTATTTCTGGTCTCCCGACGGCCACTCGATTGCCTTTCTGCAGATGAACCAGAAAGACGTGCCGACCTACCCCATCACCGACTGGATCCCGACTCATCCCACGGTTGACATGCAGAAATATCCCAAGGCGGGCGATCCCAATCCTCTGGTGCGCATTGGAGTCGTGTCCGCGAATGGCGGCAAGGTGAAGTGGATTTCGGCTGGCAACGCGCGCGACGGAGACCTGCCGCTGGGCAATGACCCCAACGTGCTCATCCCGCGCTTCGGATGGGTGCGCGATGGCCTGCTTTGGGCCATGTCGCTAAATCGCCTGCAGAACCGTATCGACATTTATTTCGTGGATGTCCAGAGCGGCAAGTCAAAACGCATCCTGACCGAGACCACCGATGCCTGGATCGATATGCATCCGGAAATCGATTTCGAGCTGCTGGCCTCTGGCGATCGCTTCTTATGGAACAGTTGGCGCGACGGCCACAATCACATCTATCTCTACCAGTTCGATAAACAGAATCCGCTCGAGGGCGAAGTCAAGCTGGTTGCGCAGTTGACGCACGGCGACTGGGAAGTGGAAAGCCTCGACGCTATCGACGAATCGCAAGGCCTGGTTTACTTCACCGCGAATGAAAGCGACTGGCGGCAGGCGAACGTGTATGCCGTGGGATTGGATGGCAAGAATTTTCGTCGCATGTCCAAAGACAACGGAACCCACGCGGCCAATTTTGGTCCCGCTAAATCCAAGTATTACGTCGACAACTACTCAGCCCTGACCACGCCGCCAAGTATGTCGTTGTGCACGACCGACGGCAACTGCACTGCGTTCTGGCAGTCGCGCAGCATGGCGGGATTTAACCTGCTCCCGCCGAAGCCGGTGGAGTTCAAGGCCGCAGATGGAGTCACCGCACTGCTAGGTACATTGCTGCTGCCCGACGGCGGACCGATGGTGGCGAATGGCAAAGCTCCCCTGATCGTGAACCCGTACGGGGGACCCGGCGCACAAAGCGTGCGGGATGCCTGGGGCGGCACTTCCTATCTTTTCGACCAGATACTCGCGCGCCAGGGATTCGCAATCTTGCACGTCGATAACCGCGGAATGGCAAACCGTGGCAAGGCCTTCGCCTTGCCCATCAAGCACAACCTCGGAGAAAATGAATTCAACGACCAGATGGGTGCCGTGACGCAAGCCTTGCAGCAGTATCCTCAACTCGACGGCTCCCGCATGGGTTTTTGGGGCTGGAGCTACGGAGGCTATTTCACCCTCTACACCCTGGAAAAGACTGACCTCTTCAAGGCCGGGGTTGCCGTGGCTCCGGTGACAGACTGGCGCAACTACGATTCGATCTATACCGAACGCTACATGGGTCTGCCAACCGACAACGAGGATGGCTACCGCAAGAGTTCTCCGCTGAACTTCGCGGCCGACCTGCACGGCAGCCTGCTGGAAGTCCACGGCACCAGCGACGACAACGTGCACCTGCAGAACACCATCCAGATGGTCAACGGATTCATCAACTCCGGCAAGCAGTTCCAGTTGATGATGTATCCCCGCAAAACCCACGGCATTGCCGGGAAAGCCGCGCGTACGCACCTGTTCCACATGATCGAGGATCACTTCGAGAAGAACCTGGCACCCGCAAAGTAGCCGGCGAACTAAACAACTTAAAAAACGGAAGGCGACTGAAATTGAAACTCACGAAATCTCTGGGTTCACTCCTACTTGCATTGCTGACGGTCACCGTCGTATTCGGACAGCAAGCCGCCCCGGCTCCTTCCCGCACCATCGTGCGCGCTGGAAGACTCCTCGATGTCCGCACCGGCAAGACTCTGACCAACCAGGCCATCGTCATCGAAGATGGCAAGATCGTCAGCGTTGGTCCCGACTCGAGTGCCACAGCAGATGCGAACGTTGCGGTCATCGACCTGTCGAGCAAGACTGTTCTTCCTGGCTTGATCGACGCGCATACGCACCTTACTTTCAATCCCAGGTTCGGCTATGACACGCTCGCCATTTCCGTGCCAAGGGAGGCCCTCATCGGCGCCAAGAATGCCCGCGTGACGTTGCTTGCGGGCTTTACGTCGGTGCGCAACGTGGGCGCCAACGCTTTCAGCGACGTGGCGCTGCGGGATGCAATTAACGCCGGTGACGTAACGGGACCGCACATCGATGCCAGCGGCCCGGCGCTCGGCATTACCGGCGGACATTGCGACAACAACTTGCTGCCCTACGAGTACCACGCGGCCGAGATCGGCGTGGCCGACGGGGTGGAGAACGTGCAGCACAAGGTACGCGAGGTCATTAAGTACGGGGCGGATGTCATCAAGATCTGCGCCACCGGAGGTGTGCTTTCGTTGGGCGATGATCCGCAACATTCGCAGTACACGCAGGCGGAACTAGCCGCTATCGTGGCGGACGCGCACCGCCTGGGCCGCAAAGTTGCGGCGCATGCCCACGGAGCAGAGGGAATTCGCTGGGCGGCAGAGGCTGGGGTTGACTCCATCGAGCACGGATCGTACATCGATGACGCTGCCATCGCCGCCATGAAGCAGCATGGCACTTACCTGGTGCCGACGCTCTATCTTGGCGACTGGTTTCTGGAGAATGCGCCCAAGACGGGCGTTCCGCCGCAGATGCTGGCCAAGGCGCAAGCGGTGTTGCCCGCGGCGCGCAAGAACGTTGCTCATGCCTTCGCCAGTGGTGTGAAGGTTGGCTTCGGCACGGACGCGGCTGTTTATCCCCACGGACTCAACGCCCACGAGTTCGCGGTTATGGTGAAGATGGGATTGACGCCGTTGCAGTCGATCCAGGCGGCGACGGTCAACGATGCCGATCTCCTCGGCTGGTCGGACAGAGTTGGAGTGATCGAACCGAATCATTACGCCGACATCATCGCGGTGGACGGTGACCCCCTACAGGACGTCACCACGCTGGAGCGCGTGAAGTTCGTGATGAAGGGCGGGGTGGTTTACAAGAGCGAATAGTTACGGCGACAGATTGCGCTTGCCCGGTGCCTCGGGTATCTGTTTGAATCCTGAGGCATCGATTCCAGTATTCCCGGGAGCAACGATCTGGCGAACCAACTCTTCGCGTGCAAGTCGATCGATAAGCTGATCTCTGAGTCAGAAGAGCCGGAACACCGGCTGAAGAAGACCCTGGGCCCGTGGTCGCTGACCGCCCTGGGCATCGGCGCTGTGATCGGCTCCGGCATCTTTACGGTGATCGGGACCGCCATCGCTGGCCAGAAATTCGACACCTCGTCCATCCTGAATGCTCCGCTCGCGGACTACATCGTCCATCACATGGCGACGCTGGGCCGCCCGGGAGCCGGACCTGCGCTGGCTGTCTCGCTGGTGCTGGTGGCGATCGTCTGCGGCTTCACAGCGTTGTGTTACGCCGAGCTGGCGTCGATGATTCCCATTGCCGGCAGCGCTTACACCTACACGTACGCGACTATGGGCGAGCTGATCGCATGGATCATTGGGTGGGACCTCATCCTGGAATATGCCGTCAGCAACATGGCCGTGAGCGTGGGGTTCGCAGCCCACCTGGTCGATATGTTCGATTGGTTCGGCTGGCACCCTGCGCTGCGCTGGATTTCGCCCGCCTACCTGCCTTCGGGAATGACAGACCTGAAAGGCGACATGCTCTACAGTCCGGGATGGCACTTCGGATTCAACATTCCAGCGTTCGCCGTGGTCATGCTGCTCACGGTGGTGCTGGTGCGCGGCATTCGGGAATCGGCGGAGACCAATAACGTGATGGTCATCCTGAAGATCGCGGCCATCCTGGCGTTCGTGTTTGCCGGAATGCACTACATCCATCCCGCGAACTACCATCCCTTCGCGCCCAACGGATGGTCGGGAATCCTGACCGGCGGCTCCATCATTTTCTTCACCTATATCGGCTTTGATTCGGTATCGACCGCCGCAGAAGAGGCGAAGAACCCGCAGCGCGATTTGCCCATCGGTATCATTGCAACCTTGATCGTTTGCACCGTGCTGTATATTTCCGTGGCCGTGGTGCTCACCGGAATCGTGCCCTGGCAGCGATTGATCGACGACGCCGCCCCGGTAGTTAACAGCCTCAAGCAACTGGGAATAACAACGGGATCGCACAGCTTGCACTGGATTCGGCTGGCGGTACTCTTTGGCGCCATGATGGGCATGATCTCGTCATTGCTGGTCTTCCAGTTGGGACAGGCGCGGGTATGGTTCGCGATGTCTCGCGACGGCCTGCTGCCGAAACTGTTCGGCCGGGTGCATCCTCGGTTCCGGACGCCCTCGACTGCGACTTGGATTGCAGGATTCCTGGTAGGAATTCCGGGCGGCATTCTCGATATCGGCACGCTCGCTGACCTGTCGAACATAGGAACGCTGTTCGCCTTCGCGCTGGTCTCGATCGGGGTGATCATCCTGCGCTACAAGCAGCCGGAGCGCCGCCGCGGCTTCCGCGCACCCGGCGGGATAGCAGCCCCGATTCTCAGTGTGCTGTTCTGCCTGCTGCTGATGTCGGGCCTGCCGATCCTGACCTGGATTCGCTTCTTCGTGTGGCTGGCAATTGGACTCACGGTGTACATGCTGTACAGCCGCTATCGCAGCGAGTTCTGCCCCGAAGACCGGCGGCGCTAGGTGGAAGCACCGGCCTTTAGGCCGATGGTATAGCGATTCCAAAGAACTGCAGGCTTTAGCCCTGGGTCAGCCATATGAATCCTGACTTTCGAACTCCCAGTGCCTTCATCATGTCGCTGCCCAAGGCAGAGCTGCACCTGCACCTTGAGGGCACGGTCGATCCGGCGACGCTGGCGGAGTTGAGTCGCCGCCATCCCACTCCTCTTTCGACGGAAAATAATCGCTACACCAACATTGCCGACAGCGGACGTGTTTTCACCGAGGAGGAAGCCCGGGCACTCTACCAGTACAAAGACTTCACCGGCTTCCTGCTGGCCTTTAAGGCCGTCACCGAGCGGCTGCGGACTGCTGACGACTACGAGCTCGTTACTTATCGCATGATGCAGAAGCTGCACGCGCAAAACGTGCTGCATGCGGAAGCGTATGTCTCGGTCGGCGTCATACATTGGCGCGGCGGTGATTTCGCTCCGCTGTTTGAAGGCCTGGAGCGCGGCCGCCAGCGTGGCGAGCGCGACTTTGGGATGTCACTTTATTGGATATTCGACGCAGTCCGGCACTTCGGGGTCGAGGCCGCGCAGCGCGTGGTCGACGAAACCGTTGCGCTGCGAAAGATCAGTAATGCGATCGTCGGCATCGGGCTAGGCGGTGACGAGCGCCGCGCTGCGCCGGAGTTATTCCGCGATGTATATGCGCGAGCCGCCAGTCACGGATTGCGGCTGTCGGTGCACGCGGGGGAGACTGCCGGGCCGGAGTCGATTTGGTCGGCGTTACGCGAGTTGAAGGCGGATCGCATCGGGCATGGGTTACATGCCACGGACGATCCTGAATTAGTTCGCTACCTGACGGATCATCAAGTCCCTGTGGAAGCCTGCATCACCAGCAATGTGCTGACGGGCTGCTGTGCGGCCGTCGGGCAGCATCCCTTCCGCAAGCTCTTCGATGCTGGAGTGCTGGCGACGCTGAATACCGACGATCCCGATATGTTTCGCACGTCACTCATTGGGGAATACCAAATAGCGCAGGATGTCTTCGGTTTCAGTGAAGCCGAGTTGCGCAGGTTGGCGGAGAATTCCTTTCGTGCGTCGTTTCTGCCGGAAGAGATGAAGCGCGAGTATCTGGCGAAGTTCTAAAAGCAAGAAGCAGCCACGGATCTCCACGGATTTCACGGATAGAACAAGAACCCAACTTACCTAAGTCTTATCCGTGTCATCCGTGGAAATCCGTGGTTAGATTGTTCTTGCTTCAACCGGGAGAAAACCTTGCCCAAGCATGTCGGTATTGTGGCTTGTAGCGCTGAAGGAGCCGCGCTGTGCTATCGCACTATCTGCGACGAAGCCCAGGCGCTCATGGGACGCCACATGCATCCGGAAATCTCGATGCACAACTACTGCCTCGGCCAGTACATGGACCACATCTACCACGACGATTGGCAGGGCGTAGCCGAATTCATGCTGTCTTCGTCCCACAAGTTGGCGAAAGCTGGAGCGGACTTCCTCATCTCTCCCGACAACACGATTCATCACGCCTACGACCTGGTTGTGCCGCATTCGCCTCTACCCTGGCTGCACATTGTGGATGAAGTCGCAGCCGTGGCGAAGGCACGCGAATATCGCAAGCTGGCGATTACCGGAACCAAGTACACCATGGAAGGGACGGTGTATCAGCAGAAGCTGCCGGCTGCAGGCTTCGAATACCTCGTACCTGAGGCGGAGGAACGCGCCAAAATCGATCAGATCATCATGGACGAACTGGTGAACGGCATCTTCACCGACGAGTCGCGCACCTACTTCCAGCAAGTGATCGGCAGAATGAGCCACGAAGGCTGCGACGCCGTTGTGCTGGGCTGCACCGAAATCCCGCTGCTGATCGACGACGTTACATCGCCACTACCGACGCTGGACTCGACGCGCATCCTCGCGCGGGCGGCGCTGAATAAGGCGTTGGAGTAGGTCCTTTCACTTCGGCGCACCGAAGTACCATTCAAGCCCCTTCGGCAGGCACGCGGGAGTACCCTGTGGCTGTGAATACGCTGCACGAATTGATCGATTCGTCAGTTTTCCCGAGCTTTGCGAGCCTGTGGTGGATTCCCGGTCTTCGAGTGATCGGATGGGGGCCATTGTTCTTAATTAGATCTTGTATCGCCATTCTGGCCTGGAAACGGTGATGAGTTTGCGGGTCTCGGCTTGGCGTACGGACTCACGGTGTCGCTCGCGTGCACCTTACTGGCACTCGTCCTAATACTCGGACATCTGGTAAGGCTGGCAAAGATGGTATTCAGGAGTGCATTCGACCTCAAAGAAGAATCTGAGGTAGTCAGCCTGTTCGGAACCACCAGCAACGAATCGAAGCACAGCGATCCACAATAGCCCTCTTCGCATCCCATCGCATCAGCGCGCCGTTTGCGCCGCCTTATTAAACGCCGCCAGCCGCTCGTGGGTATTCATCACGTGCACCGGCAGAGGAAGCTGCGAGCCTTCTTCGAGAATTGGAATCAGCTTGTCGAACTCCGGTCCCGAGTGCGAGCCGGTGAACACGATGCGCACGGGATGATACAGGTCCTTGCCCTTGGTTCCGGTCTTGGCCTTCACTTCGTGCATGATGGCCTTGAAGCGTTCCGGAATCATAGGCGCGGGGTCGCTTTCGACCTGCTCGGCGAAAGCGGCGAGGACCTCGTTGGCTTTCGCAGCTCCCAAGACTTCGGCGTTGTCGGGGGAATTGAGCGCAGCGGCAGGGTCGAGGTGGAAGATCAATCCAGCGCGCTCGGTCAACTCATCGAGCTTGTTGACCGACGGCACCAGCAGCGCGACCACTTTGCTGAACCACGCGCGAGTGCGCTCGTCGGGATTCTCCGGCAGCAGCCCAGCCTTGATGAAATACGGCTCCGCCAGCTTTTCAATTCGCTCCGGAGGACTGTTCTTGATGTAGTGCCGGTTCAGCCAGTAAAGCTTTTCCATGTCGAACATGGCCGCCGACGGCGTCACCCGCTCCAGCGTGAATTCCTTGCACAACTCTTCCGGCGTGAACACCTCGCGGTTGCCGCCGGTGGGAGCCCAGCCTAGCAACGCCAAGTAATTCACCAGCGCTTCGGGGAGAACTCCCATCTCGCGGAAGTTGGCAATGGAAGTTGCCCCGTGGCGCTTCGACAACCGCGCCCCATCACTGCCGACGATGGTCGAGAGATGCGCAAACTCTGGCACGGGCCATCCCAGCGCCTCGTAGAGCGCAACTTGTTTGGGAGTGTTCGACAGATGATCGTCGCCGCGAATGACGTGGGTGATGTCCATGAGCGCGTCGTCCACGACAACAACGTAGTTGTACACAGGGATTCCGCTCGATCGGAGGATGATGGGATCGCTCACCGCTTCATTGGAGAACTCGACCATGCCGCGCACGATGTCGTGAAATCGAATCGGGTGCTCGGGAATGGCCAGCCGAATCGCTGCCGCCTCACCACTGGCACGCCTGCGCTCGGAATCTGCCGGATCAAGCCCACGGCATTTGCCCGAGTACAGCGGAGACCGTTGCTCCGCCATCGCAGCCTCGCGATCACGTTCCAGCTCTTCCTGCGAGCAGAAGCAGAGATAGGCTTTACCCTCTTTCACCAGCCGTTCCGCATGTTCGCGGTAAATCGCGAGACGGTCGCTCTGGCGATACGGAGCATGCGGACCGCCAACGTCGGGGCCTTCATCCCAGTCGATGCCGAACCACTTCAAGTCATCCAGCAGTTGGTCTTCGTAGCGGGACTCACTGCGCTCGAGGTCGGTGTCCTCGATGCGCAGGACCATGGTTCCGCCGGTCTTGCGGGCAAACAGCCAGTTATAGAGTGCGGTGCGGGCGTTGCCGACGTGCAACTGCCCGGTGGGGGACGGAGCGAAACGGACGCGTACCTTGGAATCTTTGCTCACACGTTGATGTTAGCAAGAGCTGGGGTGGCAAGCCATCCGGCGCTGCCGTCGCCGGCAAACCGTGTCAGTTGGACGACGCGTCCTCATCGGGCAAGGTGGGACCGCAGGGACGATGCACCTCATTGAGCAGGTCCTTCATGACCTCATCGCGCTGGGCGCCATCGTGCATGCGTTTCTCCATCTCCTGGAGGGCCACGTTGAGCACGTGGTAATGATGCAGCTCGCGGAACTTCGGATCGGTGGTCGCTTCCTTCCAGAGGCTGTGCAGAAGGTCCACGTCCTCTCGGCGCACACGCGGCCGATGGGGGCCGAGTTGGTACTCATGCCGGGTCCCATCCTTCGCGACAACCACCAGGCTGAGACGTGGCCGCGGCTCGGGCTGCCGTTCCCAGGCATCACCGGACAGTTTGCCTTGTTCATCCGCGGTCAACTTGTTGGACAGACCGCAGACCACGACCGTGGAACCTAGCCGCTGGGCAGTGGCCACGATGCCCTCGAAGATATCGTTGGTGGGCACAACCACCAGCGAGACGTGTTTCCCTTCTTTCTCCGCCGCAGTAACCACCGCAGTAAACAACTCCTGCTCGTACTTCTCGAAGACTTCCGAGCTCTCCATTTCGAGGTTGCCGCTAAAGGAATGTTCCCGATGATAGATGCGTGCGGTCATGACGACCACATCGGTCTTGGTGGTGTCGACACGCGACAGAACATCGCGCAGATAGGCAAGATTGTGGGGATCGCGTACCGCCACCAGGATGTTTCCGGGGCGAACCTCCATGGTCTGGGGGCTGAGCTCGGTGTTCGCGGCCACGTTGAACTGCTCTAGGCCCGATTCACCGGGGGCATGCTTTTCAGCTACCGAGCGCTCGGAAACAGTGAAGACCAGGAACAAGACCAAGCTGAAACTGACGCCGGCAATGGTTGCCATCTCCTTGGTGAAGAAGTTCACCACCGCCGTGGAAAACAGAACCAGGGAGATGATACCCAGGCCAATTGGAACTTCCACGCCACGGATGTGGATATTTCCCGGCACCTTCCATTCGCGTTTTTCCGGCAGCTTGTAGCGCAGCACCAGCACGGCGAGCGACATGAACGAGAAGCTCCAGATCACGCCGAAGGCGTAGAGTGACGCCAGAAGATAAACGTTGCCTCGGCTGGCGATGATGGTCAGCACCTGCAGCCCGGCAATCATGTTGATCACGCGGTAGCTGGTTCCGTATTTCTTCTGCGGCTTCTTGAACCAGGTGGTAAGGACGCCGTCTTCCACCATCCGGCTGAGCACGCCGTTGGCGCCGACGATCGCCGTATTCACCGCGCCCGACAAAATGAGCGCGCCCACCAGCACTACAAATCCCTGGAAGACCAGCTTCACCGTGTACGGGCCCACTACGTTCATGGCCAGTCCGCCGATGAGGTTGGCGTAGTAGTTGGAACGTTGCCCGTCCGGAATGATCATCACCGCGAAAAACGATACGAGTGACGTGAAGAACAGGCTGTAGAGGAAGATCACCAGCCCGGTCTTCTCCAGGTTCTTCAGCTTGGGGTGCTCAATTTCGCGATTGACCTGTGCCAGGGATTCTTCGCCGCTCATGGCCAGCACGGAGTGTCCAAACCCGACCAGCAGCATGATGAGCGGAATTTTCTGGGCCCAAGTGCCCAGCAGCCATCCCAGCGACTCGCGATCGTGATGCATGTCGGCAGGAGAGGGCAGCGGCGGAAGCTGCGGGCCGGTTTTCACAATCGTAACCACGCACCACACGATGAGAATCACCACCATGACGCTCGTGATTTTCATGATCTGCAGCGCCCGCTCGCTGGACTCGTGGATGCCCTGGATGTTCTTCCACCAGAAATACAACGTCACTAAGATCGCGAATACGGCGCTAAAACCGTTCTCCGGAATGTGGACTTCGTAGCCGATGTGGTGCAGCGTGTCGGTGAGGAAGCCTACAGCGTACTGCCCGGCGGCCACCGAACTGATCGGCCCGGTCAGCACGTAGTCGAACAGCAGCGCCGAAACCGAGAGTTTTGCCAGCGTCCCGCCCAGCGCCTGTTTGACCACGCGGTACACGCCGCCGCGCACGAACATCGCGCTCGACTCGATGTACAGGGCGCGCACGGCGTAGCTGAATATCATGACCGCCAGCACGAACCACGGCGCGCTCTTGCCGATCACTTTTTCCGCATCGCCGCCCACGTAATAGGCGGACGAGGCCAGGTCGGCCAGCACGATGGCGGCCGCACGCCAGAACGAGATGAAGGTCAACATCACCGTGGTGGCGACGAAAACCTTGACCACTGGCCGCTGCAGATTTGGCGCTTGCGTGGACATAAGGAGCGTAGCGTCCCGGAATCTAATGCCTCCGTCAGAACCCGGGACAACCGCGATTAGGAGGACGAATCTCGACGTTATATAAGTTTGAAATTTACACTGTTCGCCCCTGTGTTGTCAGCAACACAGAGATCGTACGCCTTAACTATAGGCGATTCGCCAGGTAGGTCTGGCTGAGGCGGTCATGCCAGCACAGCGAGTCCACATCCACGAAAATCCACATCAGCCCCATGCCGAGGGAAAGCGCTGACAGGTAGTACCCCAGCACCCGATGGCGCCGTTGCCGCAGATTCGGAGCTTTTCCCGAAAAAGTGCGCAGCCGAATCTTCGCCGCCATCATACCGAGGGTCTTCCCCGCGTACACCACAAACAGGTACTGGTACACGCACCACAGCAGACCCGCAGCAGCTACCAGCGCCACCATCAGCGGCTTTGTTACTGGGGGTTTTGAAAGAACTTTAAAGGCGACCCCGGCGAACACCGCCACGCCAACGCCCGCCAACGCCAAATCAACCACTCCCGCAAATACGCGCTGCGAGACCTTCACTGCCTGGAACGGCAGCTCCACGTGTTCCCGATCGCGTGCGGCGTCGGCGGGGTTCACCAGATCGAGTTGCAGTCCATCCAGAAACGGAGTCGTCGGAATCGCCTCCAGTTCCTCGGGCACATCAAGAATGCGCGGCGTTTCTGATGTCACCGGGTCGGCCAGGCGGTAAATCGTATCCGGCGCAACCGACAGATGTCTTGGAAACGCAATTACTTTACGTTTGGGACGCGGCCGCGGGGCCGTATCGATGTACGGTTCGGGTTCCAGCTCGGGAGTGCGATCGAGCACCAGGCCGATGCTCTCCACCACCGCGATTCCCTTCTGGGCGACCGGCTCCTCCCCCAGTTCAGTCTCGACGGGCGGGGGTGACTCGTCGATTTGCAAGTATCCTTCAGCTGCTTCGGAAGTCATGCCTTCTTCAGGAAAAACCTCGGGCATCTCTACAACTGAAGGAACTGTTTGCGCTGCTTCGACCGGTCCGATGATTTCGTCTGCCGGAAAGGGGAAGCGCATGGAGAACGCTCCCTCGATCCGCCGGCCACGGCGTTTCTTGTAGCCGGCGAGCCGTGCCTGCACTTCGCTGCGCCAGGGGTCGGCTGCCGGTTCCGGTGAAATATCCGCTGCTTCAGTTTGCGATAATTGCTGTTCTGTCATGTCGTGGCGCGACTATTCCTTTTGCCATGCGTACCGGGCCCGCATGTTCCGCAACTTCCGTTCTGAACCAAAACCAGAAATGAAGCTCGTCCGCTCACCCATCTGCAACGCGGCGAGGTTGTGCTTCAGCTAGTTTGGCAGCAACCGCGCAACCAGCACGCAGCAAGCGGGTTTAAAAGAACACCAGAGCGGCGTGAACCTACCAAAAAGCGATTCGCGTTTTGCCTGAGTCCGTGCAACGTGCTAAGTTGCAAGGTTGTGCCGATTCAAACGCCTCCGGCGAAGGAACGCGCGGCTTTCGATGATCTCCCGCACTCGATTGATTATCACGACCCTGTTGGGTTGTCATCTAATTCTCGCGCCGGCCCTGTTAACCAGCCAGTTGCGGAACGCTCCTCAGGACGAGACATCGGCGCAGAATCCCTCACCGCAAGCCACCCCCACGGCCACGCCCGCGCGACCGGCAGCGCCCTCGAAACCTGAACCTTCCGCGCCCGCTGACGAGGACGAGGGCATGAGGGTCATGGAAGAGGTTGTGCAGCAGCAGATGCAAAGCGCAGCCGAACAGGACTCCGCCAATCCGCGTCCGGCAGCCAACGTCGTCTTAAACCGTGACGAAGTCCTGATTCGTGCTGATGAGCAGGAGAAAAACCAGGACATCTACAAGGTGCGCGGCAATGTAGAAATTCGCTTTCGCAACAACATTCTCCACGCCGACCAGGCCACCTACGATTCCACCACCGGCCAAATCACCGCCACCGGACACGTTGTCTTCGACGGGGGAACCCACAGCGAGCACCTGGTCGGCACCCATGCCACCTATGACGTCAGCCGCGATACCGGAACGTTCTACGATGTGACCGGGTCTACCGGTATCAAGGTCTCGAACCAATTCATGTTCCTGAGATCGTCCACGCCCTTCTTCTTCACCGGCAAAGTGGTGGACAAACTGGGGCCCGACCTCTACCGCGTGCACCACGGCATCATCACGTCGTGCCAGCTTCCTAATCCCAAATGGGAGTTCCACCCAGCCACCGCAACCGTGGAGGTGGGCGGCGACGCCAGGATGTATCACTCCACCTTGCGCATCAAGGGAGTTCCGATCTTCTATTTTCCCTACGTCCAACACCCGGCCGACAACCTGGGCAGGAAAAGCGGGTTCCTCATCCCAGCCATTGGGCAGTCGAACACCAAAGGAACGATCCTCGGGGATTCCTTCTATTGGGCCATCAACCGCAACTCCGACGCCGAGATTGGCGGCTACTATTTCTCCTCGCGCGGTTGGGCACAAATCGGCAACTACCGCAACATCGGTTGGCGCTACCAGTTCCATGCCGAGTACTACGGGGTCATCGACGAGCAGGGCAATCCTGTTTCCAAGCAGAACCAAGGCGGCCAGGAACTCAAGGCGAACGGCTCTGCCGTTCTTCCCTACGGTTTTCGCGGTGTGGTTTCCGTCGATTACCTGAGCTCCTACCTTTTCCGGTTGGCCTTCGGCCAGAGCTTTACCGAAGCCATCAACTCTGAGGTTCGCTCCGCCGGATTCGTCAGCAAAAGCTGGTCGGGAAACTACTTGGGATTCCTGATATCGCGTTACCAGAACTACCAAAGCACGGTTCACGGCGACGTTATCGACATCGCTCACACCCCCAGCTTTCAGATGGCCGGCGTTGAGAACCCAATCTTCAACTCGAAGTTCATGTACACCTACGACGTGGCCGGGGAGGGCGTATCGCGTCATGAGCCCGGCTTCCAGACCCAGTCCGTCGTGGGGCGTTTCGACGCTTCCCCCGCCATCTCTTTGCCCACTTTCCTGAACGGATGGACCTTCCGCCCTGAGGTGGGCGCGAGAGAAACTCTCTACACCGAGCGCCTAATCCCTTCCAACGGGAATACCGGGGCTATTGGAGTTGCGGTGGCTCAGACCATCAATCGCAACGTGGTACTGGCATCCATGGAAATGCGGCCTCCGTCCGTCGCCAAGATCTTCGATCGCAAACTCTTCGGCTACGTGATGAAGCATGTGGTCGAACCCTATGCGACCTATCGCTACGAAACCGGCATCAACAATTTCTCGAACATCATCCGCTTCGACGAACGCGACATTCTGGCTAACTCCAGCGGAGTCGAATACGGCGTCGTCAATCGCCTTTACGCGAAGAAGTCGAAGTCGAATGCCGAGTGCTTTGAGCACCCGAAATATCCTTCTCCCGACACTCCGCCGACGGAAGTGACCAGGCAACTGGCCACCAACACCAGCATTTGTGACGACAAGAGCGGGCCAGCTCGCGAGATCATCACCTGGACCATTGCCCAAAAGTATTTCTTCAACCCGACCTTCGGCGGTGCGCTCGTCCCCAATGAGCGCAATGTTTTCGACAGCTCGGTGGACTTCAGCGGAATCGCGTTTCTCACTCAGCCACGCAACGCTTCGCCGATCATTTCGCGCCTGCTGGTTCACGATGGATCCACCGACTTTCAGTGGGCCCTGGATTACGATCCGGTCTTCCATCAGGTGAATGCCAGCACGATCTTTGTCGGTCAGCGTCTCAGTCCCAAATGGTACGTTCTGGGAGGCCAGACCTATTTGCATGTTCCCGGCGAAGTCATTCCCGCGACCATCAACCAGGTTCTCGCTCCCGATATCTTCAACCAGTTTCGGGCGCAGGTCATCTACGGAAACCTCAGCGCCAAAGGTTTCAGCTTCGCCGCCAATATGGGGTTCGATGTCAAAAACGCCTTTCTTCAGGGCGCGACCGTCCAGAGCACCTACAACTGGGATTGCTGCGGTCTCACCTTCGAGTACGCGCGCTGGGCTCTGGGCCCGGTGCGCAACGAAAATGCCTACCGCTTCGCCTTCAGCCTCAGCAATATCGGGACTTTCGGCAATCTGAAACGGCTGCAAAGAATCTATTAGTTCGCACCTTTTCCTGCCTCTTCGCCGTCTACAATGAGACGATGCCTACCCCCGAAACCACCCTCCCGGATTCCAGCGATGCCTTGCAGGCCAAATCGCAGAGACTGCAGGAACAACTGCGCCGGCTCGGGCGGGTGTTGGTGGCCTATTCAGGAGGCGTGGACTCCGCGTTCCTTGCCTGGGCGGCCCGCCGCGAACTGGGAGCGAACTTCCTGGCGGTCCTTGCCGACTCCCCCAGTTTGGCCCGTTCGCAAATGCGCGACGCCGTGGCGTTTGCCAAGGAACAGGGCATCCCACTGACTATCATCCAGACCGAAGAGATGGAGCGCCCCGAATACCGCCAGAACGACGCCTCCCGTTGCTTCCACTGCAAGGACGAGCTCTTCACAGTGATGGAGGAGTTTCGCGCCCGAAATGGGTTCGACGTCATCGCTTATGGCGTGAACGCTGACGATCAGGGCGACTTCCGGCCCGGCCAGCAGGCTGCCCGGCAGCATGGTGTCGCCGCCCCCTTGCTCGACGCTGGACTTACCAAACAGGACATCCGCGAACTGGCGCGCCTCGCCGGGCTGCGCGTCTGGGACAAGCCGGCTTCCGCCTGTCTGTCATCGCGCATTGAGTATGGCCGGCCTGTCACCCCGGAGGCTCTTCAGGTGGTGGAGCAGGGCGAAGAAGCGCTGCGCGGGATGGGCTTCCGCCAGTTCCGCGTGCGTCATCATGGCGACATCGTCCGCATCGAGATCGCCCGCGAGGAAATGCCTCGTGCCCTCAGTCCCGGGATGGCGCTCGAGTTCACCCGCGTCTTCAAGGCGCTTGGATTCTCCTACGTTACCCTTGACCTCGAAGGCTTCCGCTCCGGCTCGATGAATGCCGTGCTTCCGGTCGGGGTCTTGACGAAGTCTTAGGGTGCGCCGATTTCCGGCCTTTACGAACGATGAAACCGGATAACCGCTGCGGTTATGTCATCGGATTGAGCGGCGCCGTCGCAGAACTCTCGCACGCTGCCCAGGATTCCGCGAAGCACACTTGTCGGCGCATCGTCGCCAACAGCAGCCAAGTATGAAAGCAAGCGATCTTCGCCGAACTCCTGATCGTGGACGTCGCTCGCTTCCGTGACTCCGTCGGAAAACATAATCATGCTGTCTCCCTCGCTCAGGGCCACCGTCCCCTCTTCGAAAGTAGACTCGCTGAATGCTCCGAGGATCGTCCCACCTATCGTTAATCGCTGAAAACCATTGCGCGTCAAAACAATTGGTGAGTTATGGCCCGCATTCGCATACACGAATCGTCCCGTCGGTGATAACGCCCCGAGGAAGAGGGTCGCGAACCGCGGTGCTATGCCTCTGCGAAATAGCTGGCGGTTCAAGTTCGCAAGAATTTCTGCAGGGCGGTGCCGATTTTCGACCTCCACGGCCAGCATTCCTTGAATCATGGCGGCCACCAGCGCAGAGGCCGGCCCTTTCCCTCCGACATCACCCAGAGCTACTGCAAAGTCGCCCGGTTCCAAATGGACCATCTCGAAAAAATCGCCGCCGATCGAATGGCAGGGAATGGAATCACCCACCGCTTCACAGAATGTTGTCGAATGTCGAGTGTTCGGCAACAGAGCGCGCTGAACTTCGGCGGCCATGGTAAGTTCCTTGTCTAACCACACCTTTTCCAGCGTTTGCAGTATGCCTGAGAGGTCATAAATGCGTTCGTCGCGTGCAATTTTTCCGTGCGCCATGGTCAATACGATGATCGCGCGGTAATCGATCCGCTCACCCGTCGCGGGTTGCCCAAACCACCCATTCTGGTCGGTTCCGCCGGCCGTTCCCATGAAAGCAATGCGATCGCCATCCACCAGGACGTTATCGACCTTGACGCTCCAGTCAGGGAAGAGGGAGAAGATTGCATCCCAGCTCTTGGCAATGTCGTCGCGGCCCGCGATCCCCGAAAACACAGGACTGACGGTCACCGCCACGTCAGCATAGATGCTAGCCAGCCGGTGGGTGTCGTGTGCATTCACCGCTTCTTCCAGTTGCCGAACAATCTCTAGTGCTTCTTCTCGTGACATCAACGAGCCACCTGGCGTACCGGAGATTGGCGGATTAGATCCATGCACCGTAGCCTAACGTAGCAACTTCCAATTCAGCCATGAACCCGGCGGCGCGATTTGGGCTTCTCGGCAATTGCGGATGAGTCTTCGATTCACCCGTGAGCTTGCGGGGGCTGGAGCCGGCCCGGAAACTGTGTGACTCATGGTCCATTGCCGGCGTGGTTACCGGCCGCTCCCCATGAGATAATGGAGGGTTCAGGCACTCATTCAAAGGTGGTTTGTAATTTGCTGACGAAACGATTAGCAGTCCTGCTTCTTCTGGTGTCCGCCGGGTGTTCGGCGCAAAACGTCTCTCCCGAGCTGAAGGCGAATATCCAGCGGCAGGTTCAATCCCAGTATGACCTTCCCGCGGAAGTGAAGATTGATGTCGGACCGCGTCATCCCAGCGACTTTCCCACCTACGACACGGTGACCGTCACGTTAAGCGCCCGGGGCAAGGACCAGAAGCTCGATTTTCTCCTTTCGCAAGATGGTAAGACCCTGGCGCGGGTCACCAAGATCGACCTTACCAAAGATATCTACGCCGAGCGCATGAACAAGATCGACGTCAAGGGCCGCCCCATTCGCGGCAACCCGAACGCCAAGGTCACGATCGTCAATTACGACGACCTGCAGTGTCCGTTCTGCTCCCGTATGCATACCACCCTGATGCAGGAAATCCTTCCCCTGTACGGCGACCGCATTAAGATCGTGTACAAGGACTTCCCGCTGTCTATGCACCCCTGGGCGCAGCATTCCGCCAACAACGCGAATTGTCTCGCCGCCGAGAATGGTGCCGCTTTCTGGGAGTTTGCCGATTACGTTCACGCTAATCAGAAGGCAATTGGGGCCGGACAGGACCTCCAGAAGTCAAAAGCAGAACTGGACCGCGTTGCGCTCGACATGGGCAAGAAGAACGGCGCTGACATGGTTCGATTGCAGGCGTGCTTGAAGGCGCCGCCCGACGGGGTGCTGAAAGCTTCCATGGCCGAGGGTGAAGCGCTGGGCCTGAATGCGACACCCACCATGTTCATCAACGGCCAGAAGCTGGAAGGCGCAGTGGATGCCGAAGAAGTAAAGGCGGTCTTGAATCAGCAACTGCTGGCGGCCGGGATTCAGCCGCCCGCCGGAGCTCCCGCCGCAGCTCCGCCCAAGTCCGCCAATTAGCGCGGGACCGCTTCGAAGACGGTTCGGGGGGTCCTCGCCACGCGAGACGCCGGCGCAAGGAATACAACGTATTTTTCTGCCAAGCAAGAGGAGCTCGTTTTGAAATCGAATTCCAGGCGTGGACGGAGCGTCAGCATCGCCTTGTTCCTGGCGGCGGCGCTTTTGCTGCTGTTGTCAGGCACGGGCTGCAACACCAATAAAGGCACCGAAGGCCTCATGGCCACGGTCAACAGCCGCAAGGTACTGCGCACCGAGGTGGACAAGTATTACAACAACCAGACGGCGCAAGCGCCCCAAAAGCCCACCGACGAACAGGCCGACACCCTCCGCCTGAACATTCTGAAAGAACTGATCGACAACGAAATCCTGATGCAGCGGGCCGAGAAGCTTGGCTTGCTCGCCACCGATGACGAGGTCAACAGCAAACTGGCTGAGATCAAGGCCCCGTTCAGCCAGCAGGACTTCGACAAACGCCTCGCCGATCGTGGGATTACGCTCGCCGACTTCAAGGCCGACTTGCGCCGCTCCATCACCGTGGAGAAAGTCCTCAACAAGGAAGTCACGTCGAAGATCAACGTTACGGACGACGACATTACGGCCTACTACAACCAGCACAAGGCTGAGTTCAACCTGATCGAGCCGCAGTTCCACCTGGCGCAGGTTTTGGTGACCACCCAGCCCAACCCGCAGGCCCGCAACGTCGCCAACAAGGCCCAGAACGAGGCGGAAGCCAGGAAGAAAATCCAGATGATCGAGAACCGCCTCGACAGCGGAGAAGATTTCGCTTCCGTCGCCATGAACTTCTCCGAGCAGCCGGAAACCGCGCAGAATGGCGGCGATCTCGGCTTCATTCCCGAGTCTTCCCTTAAGAGCGACAAGAACGCCTACGAGTCGATCAGCAAGCTGAAGCCGGGACAGTACACCACCGTGCTGGTGGTGGCTGACCCCAATAGTCACCAGGTCTTCGGCTATCGCGTGGTCCGTCTCATCAGCAAGGAAGCCGCCGGACAGCGCGAATTGAAGGACCCGCGCGTGCAGCAGGCGATTCGCGAGCAGCTTCGCGACCGTCGCGAGCAGCTTCTGAAGGCGGCCTACTACGAAGTCATCCGCGACGAAGCCAAGGTAGAGAATTTCTTTGCCGAAGATATCCTGAAGAAGACCGGCACCACGAAGTAGCGTGGCCGCGGATCAAGCGCTTCGCCGCAACGCGGGCCAATTCATTAGCTCAGCTTGGTCAGCCCCTGCTCCAGGTCGGCGATGAGATCGGCGGGGGCTTCCAGCCCAATATGCAACCGCACGATGCGGTGCTGATAGTTGGGACGCCCCTTGAATCCCGTGAAGTCATAGGCGACCGCAAGGCTGGCAACGCCTCCCCAGCTATAGCCAATTTTGAACAACTCCAGCGCGTTCACGAACGCCAGCACCTGCGGCTTGGTCACGCCGGGCTTGAACACGATCGAGAACAGGCCCGACGATCCCAGGAAGTCGCGCTTCCAGAATTCGTGCCCCGGGCACGATGGCAACGCGGGATGCAGCACCAGCTCGACCTCAGGTCTTTGGCTCAGCCACTCGGCGATGGTCAGCGCGGAACGTTCGATGGTCTTCAGCCGCACCGCCATGGTCTTCATGCCGCGCAGCGCCAGGCTGCAGTCGTCTGGCGACGCCGCACATCCCAGCACCTGCTGATGCGCGCCTAGTGTCTTCCACGCGGCTTCGTCTTTTACGGTGATCGCGCCCAGCAGAAGATCGCTGTGGCCGCCGATATACTTCGTCACCGCCTGCGTCGTGATATCGACGCCATGCGCCAGCGCGTCGAACAGCACACCTGCTGCCCAGGTGTTGTCCATGACCACCAGCGCTCCGTGGGCGTGCGCGACTTCGGCGATCGCGGGAACGTCCTGCACTTCCATGGTGATCGACCCGGGGCTTTCGACCCACACCAGGCGCGTCGTCGGCTTGAAGAGCGCCTCGATCTCGCGCCCGATGGTCGGTGGATAAAACGTGGTTTCGACGCCGAAGCGCCGCAACACGAATCGCGCCAGCTTGCGGTTCGGACCATACACGCTTTCGGGAATGAGGATGTGGTCGCCGGATTTCAGGAATGCAAAGTTGATGGTCGAGATGGCGCACTGGCCTCCCGGCGTGATCAGGGCGCGGTAGCCGCCTTCGAGCTCGCAAATCCGTCCCGCTAGCTCCAATGTCGTGGGCGTTCCGTACAGGCCGTAGGTATAGCCGACCTCGTACTGGTCCCAACTGTCGTCAACGTCGGCGGCGTGGGAGAACAGCGTGGTTGAGCCGCGATAAACCGGCGTAGCGAGCGAGCGAAACCCCTCGGGCACGCGCACGTCCGAGTGGATGAGCTTGGTCGTCCAATCCTTCTTCATGCGAGCATTATAGGAGGGTGGCATACCCCCCTCCCGCCTCAAATCTTTGTTTTCATGAGGATAGATGGCATTTCCGGTGCAAAATATCGGAAACAAAAGACTTACATGTAAAATATTGCGGAATAAGGAGTTAGGGGAGAATTTTGCGGGTGGGAGGCCACCGGGTGGGCGACGGAAAGAGGCAGGAGTGACCATAGAGCCTCCTAAAATCGGCTAGTGCTGCAGTCCGCTGGGTGTACGACCAGAGGCGAAAAACAACAGTATTCGTGCGGGCGAAGTGCGCCCACGATGACAGAGTGGCAGAGGTGAGGAAGGCTGTCAACTTACGAAAGTACCCACTTACGAAAGTACCCATCGCGGGCGAACTTTCGTAACTGGCGAATTGAGCAGGAACCTCGAAGTCGATGGATGCTAGCGCGTTTTGTCGGTACCAATCGGGAGTCCCTAATTCCAGGTCGCCTATGGCCTGTAACTCCGATGCGCGAGATGGTCTGGTGGGTCTTGAGGTCTGCAATACCGTTGAGCCTACTGCTCCCGCCGCTACTGTGAGGAACACGTCCGGTTGGATCGCGCTGCCAAGAGTCTCATTCAGCTAGCCTCGATCATCGCGGAAGCTCCGGGCGGCCGTAACCGGTCATTTCCAGATACCCCACACCTTTTGCGGGCTTGGTGTCGCGCGTCCCACTGACCGTGATGGACCCTTCCCAATACGACAGAACAGAGCCCATAGCGCTGACCAGCTCTTGCGACTTGAGCGGCGTGGTTAGCTGAAGGTCGAGTCTGAGAGATGGGACGGTTATGCGCCACGCGATGGGATAAACGGCGTGCGTGTCGGGGCTGGCGTACGTCTCCTTTCCAGGTTGCATCGAGAAGTCAACAACGCCCAGGTACGCCGGCTTGCCTTCGGCATCAATGAAGGTTCCAGCCGAGAAAGAATCCACGCTACCGTCCTTGTGGCGGAAGCGGTAGAGCATCAGCTCGGTGTTATCGTTGAACTGCAAGCTCACCCAGTCCCATCCGCTCTGATTTATGTCGAGTTGGGAAGTGAAGAACTCGTGGTCCATCCAGGCAGTGCCTTCGACCTGAAATGTTCTGCCGTCAAGCTCGATGGTTCCCGTAGTCAACAGCCGAGTGAACGAGATGTAGTGGGACGCCTGGCCTGCGCCCGCCGACTTTTGGCTGACCCCGTCCTTGCCATGAATCACCGGCGGCTTGCGCGAACTCATCACAAGGCGAATGGCGAAGTTCTGAGCAATTGCCTGCAACTGTTGCTGGCTGCCCGCCCACTGCACCTGCCAATTGCCGTTCCACACTTTCGCGGTCTGTTGACTCGCACCCGCCAATCCCGGGCCTGCGCGATTGACGCGCTCGCTGTGATAGAAACGACCGCCGTCGATTTCGCTGAGCGCGAAGTGCGCCAGATAAATGTCCTGAATGTCCCAGTCTGACTTCTCGGTCTGGCCACGGCTCACGCCCTGGCGAAAAAAAGTCAGCTCGAAGCCAAACTTGTGGCCGTCGGCAGAGCGCAGGTTGCCGGTGTAATACCACCATTCCGTCTGGTAGTCAGGGTGATTGAAGTGATCGCGCGGGAACTGGTACTGGTAGCCAGGAAGCGCCTTCTGATATTGGGCTGCTGAAGGCATCGCGGCCAGAAGCACGAGTAATACGGCTAGGAGCCTATTCCTCATGCACCACCTCGATCGGGTTCAGGCGCGCCGCGATGCGCGCGGGATAGAAGCCCGCAAGCACGGTCGCAAGGAACACCAACGTGAGAGCTGCGGAAAGTACGGTAACCGGCCAGTGAAGCTGGATGGTCCAGCCAAACGACTGCTTGTTGATGACGAAAATCAGGAGTAAGGAAAGCACGACGCCTAGTACGAGTCCGGCGATATTAGACAGCAACCCGATCAGCCCGGCCTCCAGGAAGATGATCTTCCGGACCTGCGACACGCTGGCGCCCAGGAAGCGCAGTAACCCTAACTCGCGGCGGCGGTCGATGACGACGGTGAGCAGCGCACCGGCTATTCCGATAATCGCGACGACAACGGCCACCAGTTCCAGCGCATACGTGATGGCAAACGTACGGTCGAAAACGCGGATTGCCTCGGCGCGTAAATTACGGTTAGTGAAGATGAGAATGTTGCGGCCTGCCGCGACCTGCTCGACCGCTTTGCGCACAACGTCAACGTCGGCACCTGGAGCGAGATAAACCGCGATACCCGATGGAGCCGGGTCCGGCAGATAGCGCAACATCGTCGCGCGGTCAACGATGACAAAGCCCTTTTCGCTGCCATAGTCGTAGAAGACATCGACTACATGAAACGTGACTTGGCTGATTCCCAGCGGAAGCGTGATGTTATCGCCCGCCCGGACGTTGTGCTTGTAGGCAAAGGGCTCGCTGACGGCGGCATTGTCTCCGCTGCGCATCTCGGCATCGACCACACTGGTGGGGCGGCCGGAGAGGAATCGGATTTTCGCGAGATCGTGGTTGGCGCGGGTATCTGCCGAACCGAGCGTCGCGGGCAGTCCCTGATAGCTGATGTCGTATCCGCGAAAGCGGTCAACGCCGGCAACCCCAGGCAGCGCCGCAATGGTGTCGGCAAGCGAAGGATCGAGCGTTGGCAGACGGTCCGCGCGGGGGTCCCCGGCAGGCTGCAGAAACAGATCGGCTTTGAGCTGGTCATCCATCCAGGCTTGGACGGTCTGGCGGAAACTGCCCACCATAATGGCCACCGAAGCCATCATCGCGATGGCCGTGGACAGGGCGGCGACCAGAATCGCGGTCCGCCTCAGAGACGACACCAAACTACGAGAGGCCAGCATCGCTTCCACGCCGAGTGCTCGGCGCAGCAGCCCTGAAAAGGCTGCGGTCAATCCGCTGACCAGCGCCGGAATTGCAAACGTCGAGGCGCCGATCATCAGCAGCGCCGCCAGGTAGCCGAAAAACGGCTTGCCCTCAATCGGAGGAGCGAAACTTGCGGCAGCCCCGGCCAGTGCCAGCGCCATTGCAATCGAAAGATCACGGGTTTTGTGGACCCGCGCCGCGTACTCCCGTTCGCCTCGCGCCATCGCCTCGACGGGTGGCACGAGTGACGCTTCGCGCGCAGGAGAAGCCGCAGAAACCAGCGCAACCCCGATGCCCACCAGCAGGCCCAGAGCTATGGAACTTGGCATCAGTGCAATCGGCGCCGGCGTGCTGCTGACGTAAAGGCCTTGCACGGTCGCACCGAGCAGGTGGACCGCTCCGGTCGCCATCACACGCCCCAGCAGAATGCCGAGCAGACCTCCGGCAACACCAAAACACAGGGCTTCTCCGAGGACGGCCGCGAGCACGTGGGTTCGGCTGGCGCCCAGGGCGCGTACGATTCCTATTTCCGGTCGACGACGCACCACCGAGACTGAGATCGTGTTGAAGATGAGAAATGCACCAACCACCAGCGCGACGTAACTGAGGATTCGCAGGTTCCAGCGGAATGCGCCCAGCATCCGCCGGTTCTCTTCGGTTTGCGCGCCTTCGCGGCGCAGCTCGACGCCTGCCGGCAAAGACTCCCGCAGCCGCTGCTCCCACTGCTCCAGCGATGGCTTGAGAGGCACTGAGAGCAGAACGCGATCCACCCGGCTCATCCGATTCAGCGCGCGCTGCGCGCTCGCGATGTCCATCAAAACCAGGCCGCCAGCGTCGCCTGCATTCTTGATGAGCCCGACGACTTTGTACTCGCGGGTGCGATCGTTGATCTGCAGGCGAATCGTATCGCCATTTATTGCTCCCAGATTGTCGCTGACCCAAACGCCGTCCTCGTCCGCGAGGTGCTGTGCGCCCTGGCCGACAGCGGATCTCATCTCGGAAGAGTTAAGGTTCTCCGGGTGCTCGGCAATCAGGTCGAGTCCGATGAGCGGAACAGTCTGGCTGGTCACCGCCACCACGGCATAGCCCTCAACTCGCGGATGGATTGCTATCGGGTAAGGCAACCTTGCGAGCGTCCCGACCACGTCATCCGGCACTCCGCCAACCGCAGCAACTTCAAGATCGGCATTGCCAACCAGGGTTTCCATAGACGAGCGAAAGGAGCCCGCGGCGGCATCACCAGCTAGTTCGATTGCCAGCACGACCGCAACACCAAGTGCAACCGCGAGCACGACTAGCGCCGTTCGCAGCGAGTCGCGGTAGAAGGGACGAACGATTAGCCGGTAAAACAATCGTGACAGCGGCATGCTACGAGCGCGTCACCTCCAGGATCATACCGTCCCGCATTTTCACCACCGTGTCGGCAAGACTGGCGGCCTCCAGGCTGTGTGTGGCCATGATGATGGCGGTGTTTTGGTCTGACGCGATGCGGCGCATCAACTCCAGGATGAGGCTTCCGGCGGCGGTGTCGAGATTGCCGGTCGGCTCATCCGCCAGCAGTAATCCGGGGGCGTGGACGATGGCGCGCGCAATGGCGACACGCTGCATCTGTCCGCCGGAAAGTTGATGAGGCATGCGCGAGCCAAGATCACCAAGTTCCACCAGCTCAAGCTGCGCCTGGGCGCGGTCGCGGGTCGAGGATTCGCCTGCCAGGAGCAGCGGCAGTTCGACGTTCTCCAGCACAGTCAAGGTGTTCAGCAACTGGAAACTCTGGAAGATGAAGCCAACCTTTTCGCGGCGTAGACGCGTTAGTCCATTGTCATCCAGTTCGCTGGTGGAACTGCCGTCCAGCACGACGCGGCCCGAGGAGGGAAAGTCCATCGCCCCAGCGAGATTGAGCAGCGTCGACTTGCCGCATCCGCTGCGCCCGACCAGCGCTACGAACTTGCCCTCACAGACCGAGAGCGAGACGCCGTTAAGGGCGTGCACGGGTTGTCCATCAGTGACGTAAGTCTTGGTCACCTCCTCCAGGCGCACTCGTTCCGCGCGGGGTTCCGACGGAGACAGCGTGGGAAGCTTAGATCGGCTGGCAACCACAGTCACATTAGTTCCACTGAGATGGTAGGAGTGTTTGATGCCGGGAGCAAATGACAGAACGATTCACAGCTCTTTCTACGTTTCGAGTATGTAACCGCGACTACTGGCGATGAAACAAGTAATGCGAAACCATCCACTCCTGGCCGTCTGAATAGCCAAAGAGTTCGGCGCAGGCCATGAAAAAGACGCGCCAGCGTACCAGCCATTTCCGGGCTTCGCGCTCACGGGCTTTGCCACCCCAACCGGCGGCGTAAGTTTCGGTGAAGAGTTTGAGAACCTCCGTTCGGTGTCGATCCATGTTTTGCAGCCACGCCTCCGCGGTCTTCTGGTAGTGTCTGCCGTTGAGCCGCCAGTGGTCCACGACATGAAGATCGCGCTGAAAGTGGAGCAGCAGGTCGTCGCTGGGCATGATGCCACCGGTGAAGAAGTGCCGCGCCATCCAATCGCCGGCATCGCGCGCCTCAAACGAATACGCGAACTGCTTGTGGGTGAAGATGTGGACGAAGAGAAGAGCATCCGGCTTCATCCACGACGCGATGCGGGCCAGCAGGAGATCGAAGTTGCGCATGTGCTCAAACATTTCCACGGAGACGACGCGATCGTAAACGCCCGGCGCTTCGAAGCGGTTCATGTCGCCAGTGATGATCTGAATGTTTTTCAGTCCGCGCTCGGACGCGCGCACGTCGATAAACTCCTTTTGGGTGCGGGAGTTGGAGACCGCGGTGATGCGGCTGCTGGGGAATTTCTCAGCCATGTAGAGCGATAGCGAGCCCCAACCGCAACCTAATTCCAGTATCTCCTGCCCGTCGTAGAGCCGAGCGCGCTGACAGGTCTGTTCGAGCATGGCACGCTCGGCCTCGTCGAGAGCGGTGATGCCGGGCTGCCACAACGCGCTGCTGTACTTCAAGTGCTTGCCGAGTGCCAGTTCGAACAAGCGCGCCGGGACCTCATAGTGCTGCTGATTAGCGGCATCTGTCGCAATCGCGACCGGACTCGCCTTCAGTTGATCGACGAACTCCAGCAGGTGAGCGCGATTGCGTTCCGCGCTACCCTGGTCCTCCTCGCGCAAGCGCTGCACCAGCAGGCGGCGTATGCCAATGCGGATGAGCCAATCGGGCAGCAGGTCGCGCTCCAGCAAGTCGTCGAGGCCCTTGGTTGAAGGGGATGCGGGTGCGGCAGTGAGATTCGGTTCGAGAGAAGTAGTTGTGCTCATAGAAGACTCAGTTCAGGACGCGGGCTGTGACTTAGGGAACCACGGAACGAAGGCGCTGGTGGTCTGCTGATAACGCGAGTATTGCTCTCCCCGCGAGCGCAGCGCCTGCGCTTCGGTTGCCGGAATGCCCGTGACGCGGAAGAGGAAGAACAGCATCAGAGCGGGGCAGGCCACGGAGAGCCAGCCCCACGGCGACGCCAGCGCGTAAACCATCCAGGCCACCCAGATGAACCACTCGAAGAAGTAATTCGGATGCCGTGAGTAGCGCCACAAGCCGCTCTGACAGACCTTTCCGCGATTGGCACGATCGCGCTTGAAAGTGGTAAGTTGCGCATCGGCAATGCCCTCGCCGAAGACGGCGACGAACCACAGGCCGATGCCGGCGTACTCGAGCACCGACAGATAGGGATCAGGATTGAGCGCCGCGAGCAACAATGGCAAGGAAAGTAGCACATCCAGCAGGGCCTGAAATTCAAAGAACATAAGAAACCGAAGGGGAATGTTCTTGCCCTGCCAATCACGGCGTATTTGCTGGTACCGCCCATCTTCCGGCTCGCTGGCGATGCGGCGGGTGAGATGCCATGCCAGGCGAAGACCCCAGAACGTGACCATGGCGGCCATGATCCACTTGCGCGAGCCAGACCCCGGCCCCTGCCACGCGTACCAAGCGGACAGAATCACCAGCCCCAGGCACCAGCCCACGTCCACGATGCCCGCATTGTGCAGACGCAAGCTGATAAGCCAGATGAGGAACATCATTACTGCGAGGATTGCTGCGCCGATGCCTGCAAGTTGGAAAGCGTGCGCGAGCATAAGATCAGCAAACCTCCGCTGCGGCTGGCGATGCCGGCTCGGGGTTTGCTAGTTGACGGGCTGGCGCGACCCTGCGAAGAACGGTAGCGAGAATATTGTAGATAAGGTAAATCGCCATCGGCGCGAGGATCGCCCAGACCGCAATCGCATGAAACGTCACCACCCACAGCGTTTTGATGGCATGCCAGACGCCGTCGTGGACCATGGTGAATATCTGCGACAGCGAGAGCGATAAGCGGGGAGCGCGAAACAGGATTTCTCCCGCACGCAGGAACGGAATCAGCAGCGCCAGTTGCAGCGGATAGGCCAGGTAGTTCACCAGTTGCATGGCAGGAACATTCAGACGCAACCGCACCGCGACGATGAGGCAGAGCAACGATGTCCAGCCCAATGCCGGAAACACACCCAGTACCAGCCCGATGGCAATGCTGAGCGCGATCTTCTCCGGCGTTATTCCCTGACGCAGGAGATCGAGGATGGGTCGCACGACGCGGCGCTGCAAGAACGAATGAATCATGCGGCCCCGCGTAAGAGTATGGCCGAGGCCGGCTGCTCCGCCCGCAATTTGAACAACTGTATGAGGACATAACCGGACATCGCAATGTTGCCCAGCCCCATGATCGCAACCAACCAGACGACCCGCGCCAGCCAACTGGTTTCTTTGTAGAAGACCCAGGCGTAAAAGGTAACGAAACCGAAGTAGGCGTCGAACAGCGTGGCCACGGCCCACGGACTATGCGCCCAATTGAATTCGTCTCCGCACAGCAGGATGGACTTGTGCAGGCTCACCCAAGTGGTCAGGCTCACCATGTAAATCAGTATTCCCGCGAACAGTAGCTTGAGTGCGATCTTCATATCTTGTCTCAATTGCCGGCGGCCAGCCGCTCCAGTTGATGCTCGAACGCGTGGAAGTCTTTCAACACCATCCAGCCGTGCTCCACGGCTTTCTTTGCCAGAAACTCGTCTCCCACACCGCCCATCCAAAGATGAGTACGCCGGGAAACTCCTTTCTGGATTTCCTGCAGAGCAGGAATGACCGAGTCAGACCTGGCCCCGCAGACTCCGAGCAGGATGGCATCAGCTTCCGTGCGGCGCGTCGCCTGCACGATCTCACGAGCCGGCAGGTTGGTTCCCAGATGAATCGCGCCTAGTCCTTTCGCGGCCGTCAGCATGGCCGCGGCCAGAACGCCAAAGCCGTGATACTCATTTTCAGGGGTCGCCAGCAGCACTTTCGCCGGCGGATTCGAAGTCCCGTAGATCCGCAGCAGGGACGCCAGCAGTCCGCTCAGCAAGGCCGTCACCATGTGTTCCTGCGCGATGGTGAAGCGGCCCTCGTGCCAGCGCTCGCCGGTGATCCGCATTAGCGGCAACGCAATCTCGTGAACGATGTCGCGAGGATTGGCCGTCGCAGCGGAGAGCCGGTTGAGCTCGCGGTCCGCGCCGACGTAGTCGAAAGCCTCAATGGTCTTGAGCAAAGGTCCAAGTATCGAGTCTCCCGCCCTGACTTTCCGCCGGCCGCTGGCAACGGGATCAATCATGTTATCCGTGCGACGGAGCAGCGCTTTTAGATCTTCGTCGCCGACATCGGCGACCTGCCCGATAGCGTGACCGCGGGCCACGGCATCGCGTAGCAATACAAGGCGCTGCACCTCTTTCTCGGAATAGATTCGTCCACGTGTGCTGCGCTGAGGCGTGACCGCGCCGTAGCGGCGCTCCCAGGCACGAATCGTATCCAAAGGAACGCCCGTCAGCTTGGCCACGGCACGGATTGGATAGAAGGTTTCGCTCAAGACAAACTCCATATGTAGGCTAACCGAAAAAGGCAATTTGTGTCAAATATATGTCATGGACAAACACTTGACAAAGTACGGGGCAGCGAGTAAAACAAGTGCAGGCTGAAATCCGGATTCGCTACTTGAGCGTACACCGCAAGAGCTTCTTCCCGGCCAACAACGATTCAGGAATTCAACGCGAGTTGTGTTTTGGGCAAAGCAATCAATCATTATCGGTTTGGCGCCGTCGCGGCTTTTGCGGCCCTGCACCTGGCCGCGATTGGCGTATTTTTCGCCCCCTTCCGCTGGCAATATCTCGGGGGCATGCTGACCATCTACGTGGTGCGCATGTTCGGGGTCACGGCCGGTTATCACCGCTATTTCAGCCATCGCTCCTATAAGCTCAACCGTTTCTTCCAGTTAGCCATAGCGGTGCTGGCACAGAGCTCCGGCCAGAAGAGCGTGCTGTGGTGGGCGGCGCATCATCGCATGCATCATCGGCACTCGGACCAGCAGCCGGATGTGCATTCCCCGGGGCTGCGGGGATTCTGGTGGGCACACGTGGGTTGGGTCATCTCCAACGACTACGACGAATATGATTCCGGCCTGATTCGCGACTTTGGAAAATTTCCCGAGCTGCGCTGGCTTGACCGTTATCACTGGGTGCCAACAGCGCTGCTCGGCGCGACGATTTACCTGATCGGAGGCTTGGTCGCGTTCCTGTGGGGCTATGTGCTGTCCACGGTGCTGCTGTACCACGCGACCTTTTGCATTAACTCATTGGCGCACGTCTGGGGCACTCGCCGCTTTGCCACCGCCGACGAAAGCCGCAATAACTTTGTACTGGCGCTGATCACGCTGGGCGAGGGCTGGCATAACAATCATCACCGATTCATGCATGCCTGCCGCCAGGGAATTCTCTGGTGGGAGGTGGATCTCACCTACTACGGTCTGCGGCTCCTGGGCTGGCTGGGAATAGCTCACGGGCTGCGCGGCGTGCGGCTGCCGCACAGTGAAGCGGAGGCCGGCACGTGAGCCGCATCGCAGTGGTTGGTTCGGGAATTTCCGGGATGGCGGCGGCGTACCTGCTGAGCAGGAAGCACGAGGTCCACCTCCTGGAGCGGGAACAACGCCTGGGCGGGCACACGCATACGCACTCGATACCGACCAGCCGCGGCGTGTTGCCCATTGACACCGGTTTTATTGTCCACAACGACCGCACGTATCCCAACCTGGTGAGGTTGTTCCGACAGCTCGGCGTGGAACGGCAGAAGAGCGACATGTCGTTCGGCGTCTCGTGCCAGAAGACAGGATTTGAATACAGCAGCCGCGGCCTGGGCGGCCTGTTCGCGCAGAAGAGTAATTGGCTACGCTTGCGGCATTACCGCTTCCTGGGTGAGATCCTGCGCTTCAATCGCGAAGCCCCCAAAGTGCTATACGATCCCGCTGGCGCGACCATGACGCTGGGCGAGTGGACCAGGGCAAACGATTTCAGCCAGGACTTCAGCCGGTACTACCTGTACCCGATGGCGGCGGCGGTGTGGTCGACTTCGCTGGAGGAGATCGAGGAGTTTCCCGCGGTAACGCTGGTACGCTTTTTCGCTAACCATGGCTTCCTGGGCATCGATACGCATCCGCAATGGTATGTGGTGAAAGGTGGAAGCAATCAATACATCGCGCCGTTGACTGCGCCCTACAAGGAACGCATCCGCCTTGGTGTCGAAATCGCTGGGGTTACGCGATCACACAACGCGGTGCAGGTCCGATACGAGAACGGAAGCGCAGAGCTGTTTGACGAGATTGTCTTCGCTTGTCACGGTCCGCAGGCGATGGGGCTTCTGGCCGACGCAACACGTCTGGAACGCTCTGTACTCGGAGGCTTCTTGACCAGCCGCAACGAGACGGTCCTTCACACTGACGAAAAGCTACTCCCGGCACGTCCCGACGCGCGCGCCTCGTGGAATTACCACCTGGGCGAAGATGACCGTGCTGTCATGCTCACCTACCACATGAACCGGCTGCAAAAGCTAGCAGCGCCGGAACCGTATTGCGTCACGCTGAACCCGACCGACCGGATCGACCGGAATCGGATACTGCGCGAGATGACGTACTTCCATCCGCTGATGACGGTATCGGCCATTCGGGCGCAGGCACGCTGGCAGGAAATCAGCGGGCGAAACCGCACACACTTTTGCGGCGCGTACTGGTTCTACGGGTTCCACGAGGACGGCTTGAACTCGGCGATCCGCGTGGCGCAATCGGTAGGTGTGGATTGGCGGGTGGAAGCGTGACGGAGAGCGCAATCTACTTTGGCACGCTGCGTCATCGCCGCTTTCGTCCAGCCCGCCACGAGTTTACCTACCCTTTGTTTATGGCCTACCTGGATGTGGACCGCGTCCCTGAGCTTATGGAGGTTTCGCGCCTGGCCAGCTACAACGGTTGGAACTGGGCGAGCTTCCATGAATCCGACCACTTCGGCGACACGCGAAAGTCATTGCGCGAGCGGCTGGCGGAAGATGCGACCCAGCACGGAGTCAGCTTACCTGACGGAAAGATCTTCCTGCTCACTCATCTGCGCTACCTGGGATACAACTTCAATCCAGTGTCGTTTTTCTACTGTTACGATTCTGACGAACGGCTGCAGTTGATCATGGCTGAGGTGAAGAACACATTTGGCGAGACACAGAATTACTGGCTATCGGCCGCGTGCCAGACTGGTGCCTCAGACACCTCACGCAGCTACGAATTCGATAAGACATTCCATGTTTCCCCGTTCATCAGCATGGATTGCAGCTACCACTGGACCTTCACGTCTCCGGACTCGGCTTTAACGATCCAGACCAACGTCGCCGAGGGCAGTAAGTCGGTGTTTGACGGCACACTAAAGCTCGCCCGGCGACCGTGGTCGGCACAATGGCTGGGCTACGCACTCATGCACTTCCCCTGGGTGACCGCAAAGACCGTCGTGGCCATTCACTGGGAAGCGGTGCGACTCTGGCTGAAGAAGGTTCCCGTCGTTCATCATCCGGGGCCCGGAAATTTCACCCCCGCCAACACGCGCTCGGTGGGCGCATCCTGGAGCATTGAATGAAACACCCGCTACCCAAACGCCTGTTCCTGCAGTTGCTGAGTGGTCTCGAGGAAGGGTTCCTGGAATTGGTTTGCCCGGAGGAGACCTACTGCTTTGGTTCTGCGAACGCCGACATGCGGGCGATGCTGGTCGTCCACAACGAACACTTCTACCGGCGCGCGCTCTTCGGCGGTGATATCGGCGTGGGCGAGGCTTTCATGGATGGCGACTGGTCATCGCCCGATCTGGTTGCTGTGGTGCGGCTGGCAGTCCGCAACCTCAACCAAGTGGAGAGTAGTAACAAGCTGTTCTCCTCGCTGAGTTCGATGGCCGATTCCGTTCGCCATCGGCTGCGCGGCAATACCCTGTCGGGCAGCCGGCGCAACATCAGCTACCACTACGATCTGGGGAACGACTTCTACAAGTTGTTCCTTGACTCCACGATGGCATACTCGTGCGCCTATTTCCGGGCTGCGGACGGCAGCCTCGAACAAGCGCAGTTACAAAAGTACGAAACGATCTGCGGCAAGCTCGACCTGAGAGCTTCCGATCACGTGCTGGAGATCGGCACAGGCTGGGGCGGGTTTGCAGCCTATGCAGCGAAGAAGTACGGCTGCCGCATCACCACTACGACCATCAGCCGCCAGCAGCATGACTGCGCGAAGCAATTGTTTGCCGGAATGGGTGCGAACGGCGAGCGCATCACGCTCTTGCTTGAGGACTACCGGAACTTGCGCGGCCAGTTCGACAAGATCGTCAGCATCGAGATGTTCGAAGCGGTGGGCCTGCGATTTTATGACACGTACTTTGGGTCTTGCGACCGGCTGCTGAAGGCCAACGGCAGCATGGTACTGCAGACCATCACCATCAATGAGCAGAAGTTCCCGGTGTACCGGAAGCGCTGCGACTGGATTCAGAAGTACATCTTCCCCGGCTCGGAACTGGCGTCGGTAGCGGAGATTCTCCGCAGCTTGGGGCGTTGTACCGGGCTCTCGCTCTTCCACGCCGAAGACATCGGCCTGCACTACGCCGAGACGCTGAAACAGTGGCGGGAACGATTCATGCTGCGATTGGAAGAGGTGAAGGCGCTGGGATTCGACCAGCGGTTCCTGCGCATGTGGGAGTACTACCTCAGCTACTGCGAGGGAGCTTTCCGCGAGCGTCACATAGGAGACATGCAGCTCGTGCTGACGAAACAACGGGCGGCGGTGTCACTGGTAAACGTCGCCCTCGACAAGATCCAGTCCGCAGTAATTTCCTGACGCTGGCTGGACAAAGAAGCCACAGCCACGCCAGGCAGACTCACGGACTGCCTCTTCCACACAACGTGTGTTCATGGAGACTCATGATCTTCCTGCTCACCTATATTGTCTCGGCTCAAGGGGGATGCTGACATGAATGGTGCGTATGTAGTGCTGGGAGCGTATGGAGGAGTGGGCTCTGCGCTCTGTCGCCGCCTTGCCAGGAAAGGCGCAAGTCTGCTGCTGGCAGGCCGAGACGAGGCGCGTCTGGCCAGCCTGGCAGCGGAACTTGGCGCGCAGACGTTTCCCCTGGACGCCACCAATCTGCGACAGGTGGAGTCGTGCATTAGGCAGGCAATCGAGTTTTACGGCCAGGTGAATGGTGTAGCGAACTGCGTGGGATCCCTTCTCCTGAAGCCTGCGCACCTTCTCTCCGAAGAGGAATGGGATGCCACGATCACAACCAATCTAAAATCGGCCTTCGCGGCGGTTCGAGCTGCCACGGCGGCGATGGCACAGCAAGGTGGTTCCATTGTGCTGCTCTCCACGGCCGCGGCTCGCATCGGACTGGCCAACCATGAAGCTATCTCGGCGGCCAAAGCTGGAATCGAAGGTTTAGCGCTCGCCACTGCCGCGTCTTACGCTTCAAAGGGAATCCGGGTCAACTGTGTGGCGCCGGGGATGATTCGCACTGCTCTCACCGCCAAGCTGCTGCAGAATGAAATGATGGCCAAGACTTCAGCCGGTATGCACGCCCTCGGCCGGATCGGAGAACCAAATGAAATCGCTTCAGCGATCGAGTGGCTACTGGATCCCGCGCAGAGCTGGGTCACCGGCCAGGTGATTGGCGTCGACGGAGGGCTGTCTCGAATCCGCTCTCGATCCTGAAGAGGTTCATTACACGGAGGATGGGCGAAATCATTATGACACTCTCCAACCGATCTGCTTCATCCCCAGATGGCCAACAATACAGGAGCTTCATGGCGACTCGGGCGTTTCTCGTTACCTATGTGGTGAAACTTCCCACAAGCTGGCCTTGGGATAACTGCCCGCCAAGTCGAGCCCAAACTTCTCCATGACAAAGTGTCGGCGCGCCGATTGCCTCATTTCTCGCCGAACATTTCCGTGCGCGCCTCGTGCATGTCCCGCAAAGCACCGTTCGACAAGCCTTGAAGTGCCATCTCACCGTGGCCAACGAATCAGCCCAGCCGGTTCAGGCCGTCCACATACGCTTTCGCGCTGGCCTCGATGATGTCGGTGGAAGCACCTCGACCCATTACGCGGCGTTTGCCGATCTCCAGGTGTACAGTCACCTCTCCCATCGCTTCTGTGCCTTCGGTTACGGCTCGAATGTCATAGCGCAAGAGTTTCGCATGGGTCGCGGTGAGTCCCGCAATCGCCTTGTACACGGCATCGACCGGCCCGTCGCCAATCGAAGCTCCTTCCTTCGGCTTGCCGTTCACCAGCAGGCGCACGGTTGCTGTCGGAATCGCCGTCGTGCCGCTGTAGCTGTGCAGGTATTCCAGCTTCAGGTTCTGCTCGGCCGGAGGCAATGCATCGTGAGCCAGCGCGGCCAGGTCTTCGTCGAGCACTTCCTGTTTCTTATCCGCCACTACAAGGAAGCGCTGGTACATGGTGTCAAGCTCCTGCTTGGAGAGTTCGTAGCCGAGTTTCTCCAGCCGTGAGCGAAGCCCGGCCCGGCCCGTACGCGCCGTCAGGACAACACGGCTCCCGGTAAATCCAACGTCTGCGGGACGCATGATTTCGTAGGTCTGCCGATCTTTCAAAAATCCGTCCACATGGATGCCGGAACTATGCGCAAACGCATTCAAACCGACGATGGCTTTATTGGCTGGGACCGGCATTCCGAGCAGGTCGGCGACCATGCGGCTGGTGCGGAAGAACTCGCGCGGTTCGACTCCGGTGCTCACTCCGTAGTAGTCGGCGCGGGTGCGGATGCCCATGACGATCTCTTCCAGCGCGGCGTTGCCGGCCCGCTCGCCGATTCCGTTGATTGTCCCCTCCACCTGGCGCGCACCGTTGCGAATGCCTGCCAGGGAGTTAGCCACCGCGAGACCAAGGTCGTCGTGGCAATGGACGCTAATGGTTGCGCACGCAATGTTCGGAACGTTGTTGCGAATGCCGCGAATCAGTTCACCGTACTGCTCGGGAACGGTGTAGCCCGTGGTGTCGGGAATATTGACGACCGTTGCGCCCGCATCGATGACCGCCTCCAACATCTCGAAAAGGTATAAGGGTGCGGCGCGGCCGGCGTCTTCGGCGTAGAACTGAACGTCGCCAACGCAATTGCGCGCACGCTTTACGGCATCCACGGCCAGCGCCACCAGCTTTGCCCGCTTACCTTCGAGCGTCTTGCCATAGCGCTCGTCGCGGAACTTGCCCATGATGTGAATGTCAGAAACGCCGATGCCGGTGTGAATGCGGGGGCGAGCGGCCTTGGCGAGCGCCTTCCCGCAGGACTCAATATCGGCGGCGACCGCGCGGGACAGGGCGCAGATCGTAGGCCCTTTGATCTCCTGCGCAATCTTACGGACGGCGTCAAAGTCTTCCGGAGAAGACGCGGGGAAGCCAGCCTCGATAATATCCACCTTCAGCCGGGCGAGTTGGCGTGCCAGCCTAATCTTGTCACGGCTCCCCAGGCGGGTTCCCGCTGCCTGTTCGCCATCTCTCAGAGTGGTATCAAACACCGCAACCTTTGCCGTAGCCTTCATTCCCGCAACCTCAACGATGTTTCGGATTTGTTATTGAAGCAGAACAGCCGAACCGCTCCAGCATACTGTAGGAGGGCTTTCGGAAATAAACGTAACACGGAGAATGCTGTGACACTTCAGAGCCACATCGGATGGCTGAGAGATAGCGACTGGATTGTCGGCAAACAGGAAGTTGACCCGCAACCGGCTTCGGAGAGAGGAGCGCCCTACTTCCCCGTCCAACACGCACGCCGCTTTTCCAGAAATGCCGAGATACCCTCCTGCGCGTCGGCGGCAAGAGCATTCATGCTCATCACTTCTTTGGCATAGGCATAGGCTTTAGGCTGGTCAAGATCAATCTGGGTGTAAAACGCCTGCTTGCCCAGCGCAACCGTCAGCGAGCTGGCTTCGGCGATGCGAGTGGCGAGATTGTGGCACTGCTCTGCCAGTTCATCGGCCGGCACGACCATATTGATCAGTCCCCATTCCGCCGCCGTCGCCGCTGGAACCATTTCGCCGGTTAGCAACATCTGTAGTGCCCGCTTGCGCCCGACGACGCGGCCGAGGGCCACCATAGGAGTAGTGCAGAAGAGCCCAATTTTAACGCCTGGCGTCGCAAACGCAGCCTGGTCGGAGGCCACGGCCAAATCGCAGGTCGCCACCAGTTGGCATCCGGCTGCTGTCGCAATGCCTTGCACCTCTGCGATCACTGGCTGAGGAATCGATTGCACCTTCGTCATCAGCTCGGTACAGACATCGAACACCTGGCGGTACTCGTTGATGTTGCGTCCCACCATCTCGCTCAAATCGTGACCGGACGAGAAGACTTTGCCTGCCGCCCGCAACAGCACGACACGCAAGGAGCGGTCGCGCCCGATTTCGTTCAAGCACTCGATCAGCTCCGTCATCAACTCCAGCGATAAAGCATTGCGCCGCTGTGGCCGGTTCAGGGTCACAATCGCAATCTGTCCCTCGATGTCGAACAGGATGTTCTGGTACTTGGCAGGCGTCATGGTGGTGGCTTGCGTTTCAGGCATCACGAGTCTCCTTCTCCAGCGGCGCGCGATTGGTGTCGCAGCACGTTCTTGCGGATCTTGCCCGTCGAAGTTTTGGGCAATGCACCAAAGTGTATCGCTTTCGGGCACTTGAAGTGCGCCAAGCGCTCACGGCAGAACTCGATCAATTCCTGCTCGCTGACCAGTGCGTCTTCCCTGAGCAGCACGTAGGCATGCGGCACTTCACCCCACTTCTCGTCGGGCCGGCCAACTATCGCCGCCTCCAGCACCGCCGGATGCTCGTACAGCACGCGCTCCACCTCAAGAGAGGAAATATTCTCTCCCCCGGAGATGATGATGTCCTTGGCGCGGTCGCGCACCTCGATATAACCGTCGGGGTGCATCACCGCCAGATCGCCGGAGTGAAACCAGCCGCCGCGGAATGCGGTGGCGGTTGCCTCTGGTTCGAGGTAGTAGCCCAGCATCACGTTGTTCCCGCGCATCACTACTTCTCCCACCCTGAGTGCGTCAGCGGGGACATCGTGCATGTCTTCATCCGCCACCCGCATGTCTGTCCCAAAAACCGTGTAAGGTACGCCCTGGCGCGCCTTGAGCAGTGCACGCTCTTCCAACGGCACATTGTCCCAATCCGTGTGCCAGGCACATACCGAGTGCGGCCCATAGGTTTCGGTGAGCCCATAGACGTGCGTCAATTCGATACCAATCGCTTCGGCCGCCCGGATCACGGCTGGTGGTGGAGGCGCTGCCGCGATCACCATCTTGAGTCCGTCGCGGAACCGAATGCCACGGTGCGAGCAGTACTCAGTGAGCGTGCGCACCACGATCGGCGCACCGCATAGATGAGTGACGCCCTCATCCTGGATTAGCTTGACAGCACGTTCGGCATTCATCTCGGGTAGACATATGTGCCGCGCTCCCATGGCCGTAATCGCCCAGGTGAAGCACCAGCCGTTGCAGTGAAACATGGGTAGCGTCCACAAGTAAACCGATCGGTACGACAGGCCGTGTTCAACCACTTCGCCAATGGCATTGAGGTATGCGCCACGATGGGTGTACATCACACCTTTGGGCACGCCAGTGGTGCCGCTGGTGTAGTTGATCGAAATGACGTCCTCCTCGCGCGGCAGGTGCGGCAGGACGGGCTTGCTACCCTCGCCGAGGAAAGCCTCGTAATCGGAGATCATCCTCTCCAGTTGGGGAATCTCCGTTCGAACTGCCTTCAGAGACGCAAGGAGGTCAGCATCGCCCAGCAAAATTCTGGCGCCGCAGTGGTTCATGATGGTGGCCAGCTCGCCGCCTTGCAGCCGAATATTGAGCGTGACCAGCACCGCGCCGATGAGCGGAACTGCGAAGTGCGCTTCCAGCGGCAGCAGTCCATTGCGCGCCAGCACGGCGACCCGATCCCCGGGCGCAATGCCGGCCTGCTGCAACGCGGCGCCGAAAGATTGAACGCGCTGCTGCATTTCGGAGTAGGTAAAGCGCCGGTCGCCGTCCACCTCGGCCGTGCAGTCACGGTACGCAATGGCGTTGCGGGAGAGAAACTCCAAGGGAGTAAGCGCCGATATCATAGAGTCCTCTAGCCTTTCGTATTTGGCGGGGATTATATATCGGAGGCTGTGGGAGGTCTGTATCGTCCGACCAGAAAGCCCAACGAAATCATCATGACTGCATCTCGGTTGGGGTTGATCGATTGCAGCGGAACTTCGAGCCGACGCGAAGGCAGTCGATGGTTAGTCTGCTTGGAGCCCGGCTCGCGCTCCAGAAACCGGCCTCTGGGAGATTGCTCCCGAGGAGTCAGCATAGCGAAAACGATGTGCGCCGCTGCTCACGCACCCGTTGTATTATTTGCACGTTACTAGTTGGTCGCGGGGACTCGTCCAACGGTCTTTGGAGGCTCCATACTTCGCTCGCTCCCAACACTTCTCCTGCTCAGCAGTTTCAGTTTTGCGCAAGCGTCTGATTCGGCAACAGCAGCGGCAAAGTTGCAGCCTGCGTCCGATCTCCCTGTATGGTCGACGACACTGACGCAGCCGAACCGTTATATCTCTGCACACGGTATTCGGGGCTTTGCTGGTGGGTACTCCGAAGATGGTTTGGAATTCTGGAGTTTCCCCTTACAGCTCGTGAGTCGATATCACCTTAGCTTCGTGCTGCCCAAAGCTTCCCCTGTTTCCGCGATCAGTATCCTCACGTCAGTCGAGGTCGATCCCCTCGGCGTGACCCGCATCTACACTGCACCGGCATTCAGCGTGCGAGAGCGTATTACGACGCATGCGGAGGATCCAGGTGTCCTCGTCCGTTTTACCGTGGAAAGTCGTGGCGATCTTCATATTCAAGTTCAATTTCAGCCGTCGCTGAATTTGATGTGGCCGGCCGGCATCGGCGGCCAGGAAACCTCGTGGGATCAAGATGCGCGAGGCTTCCTGTTGAGCGAACCTTCGCAACAATTCAAAGCGCTCGTTTCGTCACCCGAGGCAATCGAGCACAGTGAACCGAATAACGATCGCCGCGGTAGCGACTTCAATCGTTCCATCACTCTTACACTTGAACTGAGGCCCTGTGGTCGCGGCGGATGTGCGACTCTGGTCTTTGCGGGTCAGAGTGAGAAAAATGAAGAAGTGCATGCGACAACAGCATCCTTGCTACGCGTATCCGGCGCCTCGGCTGCTAGCGATGCGACGCGTTTTGACTCGTCGGAGATCGTGAAAGTGACCACGCCAGATGCCGAAGTGAATCGTTCGATCAAGTGGGCGCAGATAGCGCTGGAGCAGGCGTGGACCTGTAATGCGCGTCTCGGTTGCGCGCTTGTTGCCGGATACGGACCGTCGCACGGATCGCGCCGTCCACAGTACGCCTGGTACTTCGCTGGAGATGGACTGCTGGCTGCGCAGGCGCTGTTGCATGAGGGCAACTATAAGCGGGCCGCTGACGAACTCGACTTTTTGTACCGGTATCAAAAACCCGACGACGGCATGATGTGGCACGAGATCTCTCAAAGTGCAGGTTTTCTGAACTGGGCGAAGGACTATCCGTACCTTTATATCCATGTCGACATCACGTTCGATTTTCTAACGGTACTTGCGGAATACGACCGGATCACAGGTGATCAGGCTTTCCTCTCCCGGCACTGGCCCGCGACCTTGAAAGCGTATCAATACTGCCTCTCCACGCTGGATAAAGGCGACGGCCTGCCGCGCGTACCAGCGGACAAGATGAGCGGCAACGAGCAGGATCAACTCACGGACGAACTGACATTCGCCGCCGCATGGGTGAAGGCAGCCCATGCAATGTCGGAACTTGCTGCGTCGATGCATGATGAGGCACTTAGTCGGCAGGCGGAGTCTGCGAGTCTGCGCGCCCGCGAGAGCATCCGATCGCGATACTGGGATAACACCGCGCATCGCTGGATTAGCGGATTTAGCCGCTCAGGTAAGGCGATGGAGAGCATGTCAGCGGCGGATCTGGCGGCTATTGCTTCAGGCGCTTCGACACCGGAACAGACATCAGCAACTCTGGACCTGCTGGAGACGCCGCCTTATCTGACTCCGTGGGGGCTGCGCAGCAAGCCGTCGACAGCTCCGGATTACGACCCGACGGGATATGCGAAAGGAAGTGTGTGGGGCCACAGTACGGCTGAGGCTGCCGAGATGATGTGGCAGATTCATCGGTCCGACGCCGCGATCGCTTTGTGGCAGAGTCTCGTGCCTTGGGGGTCAATCGATTCACTTGGCCACATGCATGAAGTGATGTCCGGCAGCTTTTTCACACCGCAACGCGAGTCGGTGCCGGAGCAGACCTGGTCCTCATCAGCATTTCTTTCCGCAGCGATTCACGGCATGCTGGGGCTGGAAGCCGACGGGCGGAAGAACGTGCTGCACTTCGAACCGCAGGTCCCGGCCTCATACCAGTCGTTGCGTGTTGAACATGTGCGTATTGGCAAGAGCATCGTCGATCTCGACTGGCATTCGGAGCACGGACATTTCACTTTAGATTTGCGGAATGCAGGCCCGATGTTTCATCTCAGCTGGTCCCAGGCGAGAACCGGCCATGATGCGATTGTTCCTGCTTCTCTTGAGCGCGATATTATGCCGGGCAACACTCATTTGAGCACACCCTGAGATCGGCATTAGCCTGATGATACACAGCGACTCCAAAAGGATACCCGCGATTCATTTGAACGCTTTTACACTAAGGTCGTCGGTGGACGCCCTGGTAGCTTGTAATGCAGTGGTGTCACTTAGTGAAAACAGGGATTCGCATGAATTAGCTGTTTGTCGTCCCGAAAAGAATCCAACGGAAAGCCGACCATCTCTGACTCTGGGTTGGTGGCTTGGCACCACGAAGTTGGCCAGAAAACCGGCATGTGGGAGATTACTCCCGACAAGTCGGCATGGCTGCGGGAATCCGGATGCTGGTGCCGGGCGAGGATCCCTTGACGCTGGGGGGCGTTCTCGTTACCTAACCCTGAATCACTTCCCTGTAGCTCTTGATCCCCGCAATCGGCCAGCAAGTTCCCGATCGAGGTTCCCACAACATCATTTGAGCCGGAAGAATTGCTCACCGCCTCTTTACTCGCGCGGGAAATTGATCAAGACGGTATACACGCATCGGCGCCACCCTCAGAAGCTGGGCCTCTAATGAGGTCCCGCACGGTATTGATCGGAACGTCTTAGAGGTTGCGGCTTGAGATAGGGAGAACCTGTGAGCATTCGATAAATCAAGTTGGTTTACCTGCTTGGTGTCCTTTGTATTGCTGCAGGCAAGCCATTGCGTATTGCCGCGGCGGAGCCATTGCCGGTAGCAAAGCCGGAGTCCGTTGGCCTTTCGTCACGGCGTCTGGATCAGATTGGCGCCGCTCTGCGCGCCGAGATAGCTCGCAATGCGATACCGGGAGCCGTGGTCGCCGTCGCCCGAAAAGGCAAGCTCGTATACTACGAGGCCTTCGGGAAGCTGGGTGACCCCGCCGGATCGCCAATGCCCAAGAACGCAATCTTTCCGATCTTTTCCATGACGAAGCCGCTGACGGCAGTCGGTGCGCTGGAATTGTTTGAACAGGGGCGATTGATGCTGAACGAGCCAGTCGGGACGTGTCTGCCCCAGTTGGATAGAATGGCCGTCGCGACACAGACTGGCACGGAACCAGCGAGGCGCAAACCAACGGTTCAGGACATGATGCGCCATACGGCGGGCGTCACCTACGGGTCTACGGGTGAGGGTGAGACCGAGCTGAGCAAACAGTAGCGGGCCTGACGGGTGATTTGAGCGCAGGCGAGTTTCTGGCCAAACTGGGCAGTTTGCCGCTGCAATACCAGCCCGGCACGAAGTGGGACTATAGCCTCGGCCTTGACGTCACGGGACTAGTGATAGAAGCCATCACCAGCCAAAGGCTCGGCCAGTATTTGCAAGGGCAGGTCCTCGAGCCGTTGGGTATGGTTGACACGTCGTTCGCCGTGCCCGTGAGTAAGGTCGGGCGCTTGGCGAAGCCGTTCCAGAAAGGTGCGATGGGCAAGCGGGATCCAACTTCTCCGCGTGGCCATGACGGCGGCGGCGGTGGCGCTTTCTCGACAGCGGCTGACTATCTACGATTTGCAGAGATGCTGCGGCGCGGCGGCAGCCTTGACAACGTTCACCTGTTGGGCCGGAAGACAGTAGAGTTCATTGCCTCCGACCACTTGGGACCCGAAGTCGATATCGGAGAGCTGAGAAACTACACAAACCTCAACGGCTATGGCTTTGGGTTGAGCGTTGCCGTGCGCCGGGCGCGGGTGTTGCCGGAATTATGGGCTCTGCGGGCGACTACAATTGGGGCGGCGTGGGCGGAACCTACTTCTGGGTGGATCCCAAGGAAGAACTGACCGTCGTCCTGATGGAATGTGCATCGCCGCAAGCGCGAGGCCATATGAGGCAGCTAATCACGACACTCGTGTATGCATCGTTGGAGAACTGAGCTGGCCATAATCGAGGTTGTGGGCGGTCCGTCGGTCAAGCGGAAGTGTCCAGCAGAGGGCTCCGAGGAAGTTGGCCGGATTAGTAACGACAAGTCGGCATGGCGGCCGGAATCCGGAAGCTGGTGCCGGGTGAGCATCCATCGATGCTGGGGCGTTTCTAGTTACCTATAAACGGACGGCTTCCGAGTGGACGATGATCGAGAGGCGACAGGCAGAGGGGCCGTCGCGTTCGCGCCTGCAAGCGTGCAAACTAAACGTGGAAAACGAGTAGAAAACTTGCAGTTGATGGATGTTAGCGGGTCCAGGACGGATTCTCACAGCACGACCTGCCGCTACGTGACGCTGTCGGCGTTGACGATCAATGCAACTGGGCCCGACCCAAGTATCCAGTTTTCTCAGGACGGCAATAGGGCGATAGAGACATCAAGAGTTGGTAGCGCCGGGTCCATCGACCGTCTTTCAAATGGGGCTGTGCTACTTTTCAAGGACTTGTCCCGCCTTTTACCACCTTGCACCCTGCATAGGTGGTTACTTTCGTGCGAAATCGTCGCTAATATCACCGACGCCGATGCAGCATATCCCCTATCGTATTGATTAGTGAGACCAATGCCACCTGAAAAGATAGCATTATCAGATCAAACGAGATCGTTCGCGTTTCTTTGTTCGTGCGCCGTGGCATATGTCACCGTCAATCGATTGCTGCAACCATAAGTGGTTGCGAGAAAGGGCGCACGGCTGTTTATGGATGCAGGCACCGTTGTACTATCACTACTCTTGGCTCTTGCCTTGACCCCGGCCGCAGGATGCGGGTCTTCCCATCCGGTGCCGCCAGTTCCCGCTCCGCTGAGAGCCGGCAACGTCAACCTGATCTTCGTAGTCAGCGAGGATTTGGCTTACCACGCGTCCGGCGACCTCAATCCAATGACAGCGAACCTCACCAATCAGGGTTTGCAGCGATCGCTGTTGCTAGCGCCATTTCTAAAACAGCAAGTGTTAGGAGGCGGAAACGTAACGGCCATTTACGCGCTCGAGCCAATGACCCATTTGCAAACCGCAAGCAATTATCCCGACATGGTGGGAGTCGAAACGATTCAGCAATTCGCCATGCTCAACCAGATCACACTGTCCAGTGACCAGTATGGCGGCACGCCACTTGCCGGCCACAGCTATCCCATTAACGACTCCTATGCGGACGTGCCGCTGCCCATCGGAGTTGTGCCGCCCCAGCAATACTGCGCAAATTGCCAAGGCCTCGACTTCCGCGACCAGGACGGCGACAACGAAGCCCTGGTCACTCGTATCGTGAATGCAAATGCGCCGGGTTTCTACGTCTTCTCGGCGCCATGGGAAACCGTGAGCGCCTTGATGGCGAATATTAACAAGCTCGAACATTACAACCTGGCTCTTCCGGCGAGCGTTAGCAGTCCCAACTTTATCTACGCGATTTCGGTCACGCCGTCGGGAAGCGCCAGCCTGGTCACCTACGACAGCCACATTACCCCGCCTGCCACTTACCCGGTGTTGTCCCCACCACCGGCCAGCGCTGCCTGCACGGCGCAGACGCATTTCAGCATCACCGTGACCGGCGGTCAGAATGGCGCTGTCATTCCGGCGGGCATCAACACCAACGAAACCCTCTACATCATCCGCCACGCCGACGCGCATCCGCAGCTTTACTGGGACGACAACAACTATGTCGGCGCCGGTCAATGGCGCGCTCTGGATCTTCCCGACGCCCTGCTCGGCAAAGTTAATGTTAACCAGGTATATTCGAACGACCCTGCTCAATTCGGCCAAGGTTCCCTCGACTTCGTCACGCAATACCACAACTGGTCGTCGGTTGCGCCCCCGTTGACCGCCGCACCCTATGCCATCGCCAACAACCTGCCCTACAATCTGGTCACCAGCTTCGACCTCTCCGATAGCAACGTCGCCCAGGAGACCAGTACTTTCTTCTTCTTCATCAACGGCGGCCAATTTTCCAATCAGAATGTGCTGCTGGCGTGGTCTTTCCAATTCATTCAGCCGACGATCGCTGCACTGCTCACCAGCTATAACGCTGGCCCACTGGCTCCGCCCTCCGACGTGTGGCCGCCCACCGACTACGACACCATCTGGACGGTGAAGCTTGACGCCCACGGCAACTTGACGGTGAACAACGGGATGTGCGAAGGCATCAGTTCCGCGGCGCTGCCGGCGACGCCTCCTCAATTTTGATGGTCGCTCGGCAGCGGCTGCGCCAGTCGTGGATGAAAACGGTCGCCCTCGCTAGCCCCGCCATAATCGCCGGTCACTCTAACCTCGTAAACAGGAGATTTTGATGCGGTCCATCCAAAGAGTGGCTCTGTCTCTGACCTCAGTAGTTCTTCTTCTCAGTGTTTGCGCTCGCGGTGGAAGCGTTCCTCAATCGCCCGCGGATGTTCACAAGAAAACGATCAGCTATTGCGTCAAAGATGCGAGCGGGCAGGTCCTGCAGGAAGGCAAGATCGGGGCAACGCGAGGCGAACTTCTGGCCCGCGTCGATTGGAGTCTGTCCTCGCTTAATAAGCGCGCTCGGACGAGGTCGATGCCTATCCTGCTACGCCGGCTCTTCGACTCGATAGGGCTATGGCCGCCAAGCTGTCCACCTGACTATTTGGGAAAAGCAGTCCGACCCGGTAAAGTTATAATCCTCGCTACTTCTCATGTCCCTCACCTCAGGCACCCAACTCGGGCCTTATGAAATTTTGTCTCCGCTGGGCGCAGGCGGCATGGGAGAGGTGTATCGTGCCCGCGATACGCGCCTCGATCGCGAGGTGGCCATCAAGGTTTTGCCGGAGTCGTTTGCGCGCGATGCCGACCGGTTGCGGCGTTTCGAGCTGGAAGCCCGCACCGTCGCGGCGCTGAATCATCCCAGCATTCTCGGCGTGTACGACATCGGGCAGCTCCAGGAATCGCCGTATATGGTCTGCGAGCTCCTTGACGGCGAGACCTTGCGCGAAAAAATGAACGAAGGCCCGATGCCTCAGCGGCGCGCGATCGAATACGCATCCCAGCTCGCCGAGGGGCTTGCCGCCGCGCATGACAAAGGCGTGGTGCATCGCGATCTGAAACCAGAGAACGTGTTCGTCACCAGGGATGGGCGCGTAAAAATTCTCGACTTCGGGCTGGCAAAGCTCGCGCGGATAGAAGACACGCTCGCCCAGGGCACAGAGGGAGCCACCGCGACTGTCCCGGCCCAGACCATGCCCGGCATGGTTCTAGGCACCGCCGGGTACATGTCGCCAGAGCAGGTACGGGGCAAGGAAGTAGATGCGCGCACTGACATCTTTGCCTTCGGCGCAATCTTGTACGAAATGCTCTGCGGGCAGCGCGCGTTCAAGGGTGAGTCGTCCATCGAAACCATGAATGCCATCCTGAAGGATGATCCGCCAGAGTTGGAAACGCACAAACTGCAACTATCGCCGGGACTGGAGCGGATAGTGCGGCGCTGCCTGGAGAAGGAGCCGGCGCGGAGGTTCCATTCGGCACGCGACGTAGGATTTGCGCTCGAGGCAATCTCGGGCACCTCCAGTTCGAGTGTGGTCAGCCGGCGCGCCCTGCCGCCGGAACGCCGCCGCTGGATCAAGGTCGCAGTGCTGGCGCTGCTGGCCGTCGCAGCCGTGCTGGGCGCGTATTTCCTGGGCAAAGGCAATGTGTCGTCCTCCACCGCCTCCTACCAGCAGCTCACCTTCGAGCCGGGCTATGCAGGTCCAGCGAGGTTCACTCGCGACGGCTCGACCGTCGTGTACTCGGCGTCATGGAACGGCGGAGCCAGGCAACTGTACACGCAGCGCACGAACAGCGCGCAGGCCACACCACTCAACCTCGACGCCGACGTGCTAGGCATCGCCGACAACGGCGATATGGCAGTCATCCTGAAACGTCGCTTCCTGGCGACATGGCTGCAGCGCGGTACGCTGGCGCGGATGCCGCTGGAGGGCGGAGCCCCGCGGCCCATCCTCGACGATGTGTACGAAGCCGACATCACCCGTGACGGGAAAGAATTCGCCGTGGTGCGCAGCGAGAAAGGAAAGCAGCGGCTGGAGTTTCCCGTCGGCAAAGTACTGTTCGAGACCTCGGGATGGATGAATGATGTGCGCATCAGCCCCGACGGAACCCAGGTCGCGTTTATCGAACATCCCTTGGTTCCCGACGACCGTGGCGCAGTCGCGCTGGTAGACCGTCAAGGCGCCTTTCGCCGGCTGACGACGTATTACGCCACCGGCCGCAGCCTCTGCTGGACGCCCGACGGAAAAGAGGTGTGGTATGCGGCGAGCCTAGAGGGCGAGGATCCCGGCATGTACGCGGTCACGCCAGCCGCGAAAACCCGCACCGTCCTGCGATCGCCGACAGAAGTGGTCATCGAAGATATCTCTCCGGCCGGAAGGGTGCTGCTGGAAAGCGTGCGCTTCCAGATCGAGATGGGGGTGAAGCGCAGCGCTGACAGCCGCGCGCGCGATCTCGAAACCTCGGTCGATCTCGGAACTATATCTCCCGATGGGCAATGGATCGTGTTCAACCGCTACCAGGGCAGCGACTACAAGGCTTACGTGAAGAAGGCGGACGGGGTGACGGCGGTCAAACTGGGCGACGGATACGGCGCGGGTATCAACTGGGACGCGAGCCTGGTAGCCGCAGCGCAAAACTCGCAGCCCCACAAAATCTATCTGTATCCCACCGGCGCAGGCGAGCAGAGAGTGATCGACCTGGGAGATCTCAGCGCCGCATTCGGTACCTGGGAGAATGACCTGACCTTCTCACGCGATGGACGATTGGCAGTTTTTTCCGCCTTTGATCCCAAGCAGCAGATTCGCGATTACCTGCTCGACATGCGCGATGGCAAACTGCGCGCCGTCACCCCAGTTGGCACCAGGGCGGGCAAGCTGTCGCCTGACGCAAGCCGTGTCGTCACCCTCGATATTGCAGCGGACAAATATGTCCTGGTGGATGCCGCTTCTGGCAAGGTACGTGAGATCCCCGGCCTCGAGAAAGATGACGAGGTGCTGGGATGGAACCTCGATGGCAGCATGGTCAATGTATGGAACCAGGATCTGCCAGCGCGCCTATCGCAACTGGACGTGGCCACCGGGAGGCGGCAGCTCGTACAAACAGTTGAGCCAATGGCAATGCTGGGCTCCATGTATGCACGTATGGTCACCTCCGCGGATGGCAAAACGGTGGCGTACCGCCACCGGCGCGGACTGTACGCGATCTACATCGCCGACGGGCTGCACTAAAGTTTCAATCTTTGTTTGGATGACCGTCGCCACTTGCCCTCTGACAAGTGATCTTGGGCAGCGCCATTGCAAGCAGGCAAGTAGGGCATTGTCGCCGTCTGGGAAGTTAGGTGCGCTACGGAGTCGATTCCGCTCGCACGGCGGGCTATGGGCTGTTTGGAAGTGGACTCAGTTGGCGAAAATGGACTTCGCGTGAACTGAGATCTCCAATTCCAGGATGGCCAAGCGGTATTGGCAGAAACCGGAAGTGGGAGATTACTCCCGAGAAGTCGGCATAGCGCCAGCGATTCCAAGAAAAATATGTGCGCGATGGGCGTTTGTCATTACTAATCCGACGGACGAACCGATACCTTCCGAGTTGTCTGTCATCCGGCCCAATACGTCGCCCGCCGGACGGGATCGCGCGGAACATCAAGCGGGTTGCTGAACGTACGTCATTGCCCCTACTCCCACTGGCAGACGTATCCGTCGTCCCCGCTGGAATGACGGGCAAGACAATCTGAGAGGGATGCTTTGCGTCCTGGTAGATTGTGTTTTCGGCGACCTGCGAGCGGCGGTTGTTGTTGAGCGGTTCTCCGGTGTTTGGGTTGGTGTCAAAGCGGGGGAAGTTACTGCTTGAAATGTCGAGACGGATTCGATGGCCCCGCTTGAATACCAGTGACGTCGGGTACATTTCAATGCTGAACTCGTAGGGCTGTCCAGGTTGCATGAGTTCGGCCTTGCCGAAACCGTTCCGGTAGCGAGCGCGCACGATGCTGTCGGAGACATTGAGGTCTACTCCGGCCGGGAAGTCGCCATTGGGAGGATAGACGTCAACGAGCTTGGCGGTGAAATCGGTATCGAGGGCGTCTGAGGACGCCCACAATTTTACGATGAGGCGGCCCGTGACTTCGATGTCACTGGTGAGCGGAGGCGTCTGGAACACCAGCACGTCATTTCGAGCAGAGAGCGGATTCGCGTTAGAGCAGAGCCAGAAATCGAGGCGGCAGTGCTGGTCGGCCGCTCCCTGGAACATCAGCGTTCCTTGCGAAGACACATTGCCGCCAATCGTCGGCACCGGATTATGCGGGTCGAACTGATACGTGATTGGGTGATCTTCTGTTGGCTTCTCCGGCGAAAGAACGCCGTTCGCATGCAGATAGTACGGTGTGGGCGCGGTGCGAGCCAGCGGCCATTCCTGTTCGTTGCGCCAATGGCCTCCCACGAAGATGCGGCCTTCGGGTGTTTTGTGGGCATCGCCTCCGCCCATGACGTAGATGCGCACGGGAGGCTCGCGATCCACTCCGTTGTCAATGCCCTTCAGCCAATGATCAAACCACCTGAGGTGAAACGTTGTGAGATCGAGCGCCGCGTCGTCGGTGAACTGCGCCTCCCCGGCGTAACTGAGGTTCTCACTGCTGTGGATCCATGGGCCGATGATCAGGCGTTGGAGACTTTTCTTTGTGCGGCGCAGCTCGACGAAATTGATATTGGCGACCTGCGTGCCCCAGGAATCGTACCAACCGGTGGTGTGGTATTCAGGAACATCCTTATATTCGGCGAGGTGGTCAACGACGCTCGCACCGGAATTCTTCCAGAAATCGTCGTAATCGCCGTGGCTCATGGCTTCGATCAGCCAGGACTCGTATTCGGGAGCGAACTTGAGCGGAGTTGTGCCTGGACGCAAAGGCAACGCACGAACATAATCGCGGACTTGCTCGCCCATTGTCACCAGGGCTTTCGCGGCGGCGGGATCGGTGGCGGCGCGTTTGGCCGCCGGGAGCGCGTCTGGAGTTCCGGTGGCATTGCCGAGAGTGAAGACCCAGTTGAAGAAGCGCAGCTCGAAGGCACCATTGTGGCGAACGCCATAGCGCCCGTAGTCCGACATTGCGTTGCGGGGAACCATGGCCTTGATGTAGGGTGCGTTTCCAATGGCGAGCGCGTGTTGCGTCGCACCGCCATACGACGATCCCATCGTGCCGATGCCACCGTCGCACCAGGGCTGTGAGCCGATCCATTGTGCGGTATCGAATCCGTCGTTCGGGTCGTCGTAGTGCGGACGCCAGTGTCCTTCTGATTTGTAGCGGCCGCGCACATCCTGCTGAACCACGACGTATCCGTGAGAGACGAAGGCGTTCGCGCTCTGTGCGGAGTCTTCTTTGTTATAGGGCGTGCGCACCAAAAGCACTGGAAACTTGCCGTCCACCAGTTGGCCGTTTTGCGTGGGGCGGTAAATATCCGCGGCCAGTTTCACTCCGTCGCGCATGGCGACCATTACGTCTTTCGATATGGCGACGCCGTAGCGTACATCGGTCTGAGCACAGAGCGGAATGCCTACTGCGAGCACAACCAGCAGGCCCATAATGAAGGAAAATCGGGGGAAGAACTTGTCTTTACGGTTCCGCATCACCTGAGTCTATACCGGAGAAACGTGCTCGACGAGTTCGCCAAACGAAGCGCTGGCGCCGCATACTCGCCCACTGGCCCAGCCGTAGAACAGAAGCCGTCACGGCGGCCGCTTCCACCCAGCGGTCGTGTTTCTGAGCGGAAGTCGGCAAGCCGGGACTTGGCCCAAAAGGGCTTCGGGGATGAGACCGGATACCCGCCAAAAGCTTGGCCAGGAACATACCGGCTTCGGGCCGACTTGTGCAGCACGCTTGCAGCTTGGATCACAGTTCACAGCTCAACGAGCGGTACGCAGAACGCCTCGGGCGAAAACCCAATTGCCAGTTCTCCGCCAGAATCGGGTTGTTTGCTAAGAGAGGGGCGTTAGGGCTGCCGAACCCGGTACGCACTATGGCGCAGCAGGTCAGGGTTTCGTGATGTCGATCATGTTGTCATCAGCGTTCCTGTCCACCAGCTTGTTGTAGGGATCGATTCCGGCGCGGGTGGGCATTTCGTTGACGACTATCTCGTAGGTACTCTGCTCCTGTGTGATCTTTTCTTTTTTCAGATAGACCGGTTGCTCCTCATCCTTCTTGCCGCGGAACACGCCAATCTCAATGTAATCGTTGAGGCCCAACGAAGTTTCGTTACCATTGCCGTCGGCTTTGACTTTGCGCGCCTGGACGGTCATCGTGACCTTGTATTTGTGGTCTGCCATAGGAGTCACGACAGCCGAGATTACCTTGTTGTCGTACAGGACGATGTTGTCAAAACCATCGGTAATTAGGTACTGCAGCTCCGGCGGCGTCTGCGCGCGCAAGGCTGCGACCAGCAGGCGCGTGTCGGGGTAGGGAACAGTCTGCGCGTTGGTGGCGTTCGCGTAACGATACTCCATGAGGAAGTTATGCAGGGCGGTGTTGACCTTGTCCTCACCAATGTAGTCGGCAAGCGTGTACATAACCTGCCCTCCCTTCTGGTACCAGACATAAGGTTCTCGCTGCACCAGCGCCAGGGGCGGCTCATGTCGCACTTCACCGCCGCGGCCGCGAAGGTACCGATCCAGCTCGTGCTTGAGGAACCGGTGCATGTTGTCACGGCCGTACTTCTTCTGCATGACCATCAAAGCGGAATACTCGGCCAAGGTTTCCGACATCATGTTGGAGCCCTGAACGTTGGCGCCGATCAACTGATGGGCCCACCATTGATGTCCGAGTTCGTGCGCGGTAACGAAATAGGTAAAGTCGATGTCGGTCTTCTTTTCAACCCGGCCAATGAAACCGATGGCTTCGGAATAGGGAACTGTATTGGAAAAGGACTGCGCGAACGTACGGTAGCGGGGGAACTCCATGATGCGGAATTGCCCGAACTGGTAGGGGCTGAAGTTGGCCTGGTAATAGTCCAACCCTGCCTTCGACGAGTCCAGCATGTCGTCGATGTCGAACTCGTGGCCGGGCGTGTAGTAGACCTCCAGGTTCACGCCCTTGTACTGCTCGCGCCTGACGCTGTAACGCCCGGAGAGATAAGCATGGAAGTCGAGGATGCTGGTCGAGCCCATGTCGTACTCGTAATAATGCCGGTCGCCTTGTATCCAGGCGCGCTTCAGATATCCGGGCGCAATGGCAATCTGGTCGGACGAAGTGCTCACGATGGTGTGGTAGTAGATCCAGTCGGACTCTTTGGTAAAGACGTTGTACAGAGACTGTTCGGGGTCGCCCCGCGCGGCCATTTCTTCCAGGGGGCCAAGATGTTCTTCCCTGCGCCGCCGGGGATCGTCCAGTTCCATATCTCGGACATAGCCGATTGCAGGGAAGTAGCTGGAGTCGAAAAACGTTCCGTTGTACGCCAGCTCCGGTTTTTCATTGCCATCGCGAAACCCGTGCGATTGATAGCCGATGTTGAAGGTCATCTGCATGGTTTCACCGGGGGCGAGGGGCTGGTCCAACGCGTAGATGGAATAGAGATCGCGCGGGCTGGAGCTGACCCGGTGAAACGCCCGGTCGAACTGCACGTTCGAGACAGATTGCATCTGGTCGGTTATGTGGACTTCGGAAATGGGCTGCGAACTCTTGTTTCGTAACGTGTAGCGTCCCATTCCGGAGAAAGAACGGTGCGCTGGGTCGATATCGATCTGCGCATCGACCACGGTGATCTTCGGCCTGACTAGGTTCTCGTATCTTTTGAATTGCCGCTCGTAGTCGGCTTGGATCTGGCGCCGCTGCTTGGCGTTGAGATACTCGTTTCGTATGTGGGCATTGTAAAAGTACCAGACCCCGCTGCCCACGGCGAGAACGACGAAGAAAGCGGCGAAAGGCATCAATCCTGGCAGACGGGCAACTGCCAGGCGGAAACGGGACGGCCAGGATTCGTCCGTGCCGCGCCGCGCGAAGGCTATGGAGATCACACCGAGCAGGGCGGCTATAGCGAACCAGTAGGTGGTAGCCCAGAGCAGCGCCGGGACAAAGTGACCGTAGCCATTCATGTCGCTGTAGATATAGGGAGGAACATTGCCGAAGAGGTAAAGCGTGTTCTCCCAACCGAAGTTGAAGACGATGGGCTCCAAGACGAAGATGCCAATGGCAATCCCGTGGCCGAGGAACTTATTGCCGACCATGGTCTGTACGAACAGGGCCAGCAGCGCGAATATCATGACCTGCGGAAAGGTAACGATGTAGAGTTCTTTGAAATATTGGAGCAGTTCGTAATGGTAATAGCCGGCAATGGTTTGCATCAGGATGCCGCAGAGCATCGTGACCGTAAGCAGAACCACTTCGACGAACGCTATCGCCGCCAGCTTGGACAGCCAGTCGATGCTCTCGCCCATGGGCAAAGCATCGTGGATGCCATCGAAGTGGACGTCGCGCTCGCGCCAGATCAACTCGGCGGCATAGAGAGCGGCGACGATGTAGAAGAACAGCGTGGCGCTGCCTTCGACAGCTTGGACCATCAGGTATGTGACCGGCCATACGTTCGTCTCGGCGACCCTGCCGGCGAAATAGCCGTTGTTGACGGCAAAGGCGACGATCAGGCCGATGATTGCCCAGAACGGGATCTCGTGGAGTATGTTCCATATCCGCAAACGAGAGAGCGAGAGGAACTGCGCCCACGTCGTCGCAGGTGAGAAGACCTGGTGCGCTTGCGGCAGACGCGCCACCACCAGCGAGCGAACCGGGCGAAGTTCCAACTCTTCCTGCTGCTTGGCCTTCGCGGCGCGGCGCCCCTGGGAGCGGGCCGTGAGCGCCTCGACCGACATGGGGAACAGCGCCCATACCACACCGAGGGCGAGGAAGCCGACCGAAATCCACAGCAGCCGGTTGTAAAGGAAAACGCCCGAGGCTGCGTGAGGGGACCAGCTGAGGAGCAGCGAGTTCTTCTCCACCACCGTCCAGTAGCGGGTTACATCATCAAGCAGGATCAAGCCGATTGGATCGAAAATGCCGGACCAGAAGCGCTCGAGCGATCGCGTTGAGCTGAATACCGTAATTCCAATGACGTAGATGATGAATAGAGCGGCGCCCTGCACATAAACTACGAAGACCTTGCGCGAGAGTGCTGCAACGGCGAAGAAGAGCGATCCGGTGAAGAAGATCTGGACGACCGTGATAGAGAGAAACGGCTGCAGGTACCACCACAGGTGATTTGCCCCGATGCGAGTGTGGTCTGCCCAAGGAGCAAAGGTTCCCGCCCATTCGCCGAAGATGCATCCGGAAAAGACGAGGATGGTGGTTACCAGGGATCCTGCCCATCGCCCGCCCAGGTAGGCGAACTTGGAAATGGGCTTCGTAAACAGCATCTGGTAGGTGTCGCGTTGGAAATCTCGCAGGATGGAAGTGCCGCAAATTGCGGCAGTGATGATGATTCCGAACAGGCTGGTGCCAAAGGCATACATCGAAGTGGCATAGGGCCCATTCAGCAGGACTTTGCCATTGGTGCTACCGATCGGACCGAAGTTCTCCGAGGCGACGCACAGGAAGCAGAAAGCGAACCAGACGAGAAAGTAGATGTACGTCGAGATGCTCTTGCGCCGCAGCCTGAGCTCGAACACAAAGAATTCCCAAAACATTCGCATGACAATTTTGCCTCAGGCCCGTGCTTGCCGCGAAAGATTGAGGAAGTACACGTCTTCCAGGTCGGAATCAACGCGTTGGAATCCCTCGCCGGGATTGGTGTCCGAATGGACGCGAATCTCGTGCTGCCCTCCCACGAGGTGGGTGGAGATCACGTGCATCTGCGACTCGAGGGTGCGGAGCTCGTCGTCGCTGGCAACCACTTTGCTCCAGATCTTCCCTTCCAGGGCAGCCAGCGTGTCGCCCGGACTGCCTTCGAGCAGCAATTCTCCATTGGCCAGGATTGCCATTCGAGGGCATAGCTCGCGAACGTCATCAACAATGTGTGTGGAGAGGATCACCGTGACCTCGCGGCCAATGGAACTAAGCAGATTGAGAAAGCGATTGCGCTCGGCAGGGTCAAGTCCCGCCGTCGGTTCGTCAACGATGATGAGCCGGGGATTGGCTAGCAGTGCCTGGGCAATACCGAACCGCTGCTTCATGCCGCCGGAGAATGTGCTGAGGGCTTTCTTGCGCACGTCCCAGAGATTGGTCTGTTGCAGCAACGCATCGATCATTTCTTTGCGTTCGCTCGAGGACGTAATACCCTTCATCACAGCCAGATGATCAAGCATGTCTTTGGCTGACATCTTCGGGTAAACCCCGAACTCCTGCGGGAGGTAGCCGAGCAATTTCCGCACCTCATTCTTCTGGCAGAGGACGTCGATGCCGTCGAGGTTAATCGAGCCCGAGTCGGGATCCTGCAAGGTCGCGACCGTCCGCATGAGGGTGCTTTTGCCTGCGCCATTTGGACCGAGCAGCCCAAACATGCCTCTGCCAATCGTGAGCGAGACGCTTCGAAGGGCTTTGACTCCGTTAGGGTACGTTTTCGATAGGTCGGAAATTGTTAATGCCAACGCAGTGTCCTCTCCAGCTCCGGGTGACGGACTTGGCGGGCACTTTATCACAACTTCAGTCTCCCAATCCAAGTCTCTCGGCATGAATACGGGTGATCGTCGGCCATGCAGTCTTACCTTCGCGAATAGTCGGATCCCTTCGTTACCGGTCTCGAAGTTACCCGAGAGCCCTCGTTGTGGACCGCACCCTTTCTTGCTTGGATGGGGTCTGGAAGTCGGTCATCGGCCGGAAACCGGCATAGAGGAGATTATTCCCGACAAGTCGGCAAGGCACACCAAACCCCGTTACAAGTGATTTTGCCCAAGAATGAGAGTCGTACCAGGACCGAGGAGTCTCAGTGGGCTTCCGCCACGATCACGACGCTAGACCCTCGGATCCCCGCTTACATTGAGAAAATCGCGAAGCGGCCAACCAGGACAGGCAAGGTGGTGACAGGCGGCATCGTCAGCGTGCTCGATTCGTCATGGCTTCTAAGCTGGACTGTCAACCGTCAGCCACACTTCAAACAGCAACCGGCGGATCAAACGGTCGTATGGTTCTACGCGCTCTTCACCGACCAGCCCGGAGACTATGTCAAAAAGCCGATGCGAGACTGCACAGGCGAGGAGATCACAAAGGAGTGGCTCTACCATCTCGGCGTGCCTCTTCCTGAAATCGACCAGCTTGCGGCCGAAGGTACTATTACGCGTCCTTGTATGATGCCCTTCATCACCGCCTTCTTCCTGACGCGCAACAGCACTGACCGGCCAAAGGTCGTGCCCAATGGAGTGAAGAACTTCGCCTTCATCGGGCAGTTCGCAGAATCGACACGAGACTGCATCTTTAACAACTGAATACTCGGTCCGGACCGCAATGGAAGCGGTGTATCAGCTCCTCAACATAGAGCGCGGAGTTCCTGAGGCGTTCGGTTCCATCTACGATGTCCGCGAACTCATCAAATCGACAGTGTTCCTCCGAGACCGTGAGAAGTTGCCAGTGCCATTGTTTGCCAAACGCTGGGTAGAAAAGACGATCATCGGGCGGTTGCTCGAGGAGTATGGACTTATCTGAGTCATTTTACGGCCTCGTATAGCTTAGGTATACGCGCGTCGCAAAGAGAGGTCCTAGAGATTTGCGCCACTGATAGGGAGGTAGAGAGTGGCGAGGCGAGGCGGAACGGGGCAACTCCAGATCGTCGGCAGTAGAACTTTTCCAGACCGGCATGTGGGAGATTACTCCCCATAAGTCGGCATAGCTGGTGTAATGGTCACCTCGGTCTACGAAATGGACGAATTTTTCGTAACTGAGAATCGAAGGCCCGGCGGGGCTGAGTATTTCACCGGAACAGGCTTCACTGGTACGATCGTTCTCATAGGGTTGCAGAGCATGACAAAAATTCGCGCTTGAGGCATTTATGAAAGCTTTAGTGAAAAGCCGCGCGGAATGCGGGTTGTGGTTGGACGATATCGCAGAACCCACGATCGGGATCAATGATGTGCTGATCCGCGTCCGCTATGCCGGCATCTGCGGAACCGACGTTCATATCTATCAATGGGATGAGTGGGCACAGAAGACAATTCCTGTGCCCATGGCCATCGGGCATGAATTTGTCGGAGAGATTGTCGAGGTTGGATCGAACGTAAACGACTTCTATCCAGGCGACATCGTGAGCGGTGAGGGGCATGTCGTCTGTGGACGCTGCCGCAATTGCCTGGCGGGGAGACGTCAGCTGTGCGCGTACACCTCAGGCGTTGGTGTAAATCGACCTGGGGCGTTCGCTGAATTCATCGCACTCCCGATGACCAATATCTGGCGGCATGATCCCGGCATCAATCAGGAAGTCGCGGCTATCTTCGATCCCTTTGGCAACGCGGTGCATACCGCGCTCTCGTTTCCAGTGCTTGGCGAAGATGTATTGATTACTGGCGCCGGGCCAATCGGGATCATGGCTATTCCAGTGGTTCGGCATGCCGGCGCACGTCATGTAGTGACCACGGATGTGAATCCTTTCCGCTTGGAATTGGCGCGCAAAATGGGGGCGACCCTTGCCGTGAACACCAAAGATACGCCCCTTGCGAAGGTACAGAAGCAGCTCGGTATGCGGGAAGGATTTGATGTGGGGCTGGAGATGTCTGGGAATCCTGCGGCCATGCAGGAGATGGTTGCGAATATGAGTCACGGAGCCAAGATCGCCATGCTCGGAATTCCCGCCAAGCCGATGACGATCGATTGGCGAGCGGTGATCTTCAATATGCTGACCATCAAAGGCATCTACGGACGGGAGATGTATGAGACTTGGTACAAGATGAGCATCATGCTCGAGTCGGGGGTCGACATTTCACCGGTCATTACCCACCGTTTCAGTTACCGGGACTTTCAAAAGGGATTCGATGCAATGATTTCGGGCCAGACCGGCAAGGTCATTCTGGACTGGACGCGAGTTGCCTAAAGAGTCTACGTAAACACCGGTCCAATTTTGTCGTTTGAGCGATTCCCGCGCATATCTACTCGATCACCGCCAGCACATCGCCGGGGTTCACCGTCGATCCTTCCGAGGTCAGGATCTTCTGCACGCGTCCGTCTCTGCGACGTCATCTGATTCTGCACCTTGATGGGTTCCTTCACGATGAGGCCCTGTCCGGCTTTGGCCTCGTCGTCGTCACATACCGCCCGAATGGTTTTCTATCTCAGCAACATCACAGTGATACCGGCCGAAAAGTGCATAGAATTTATTCTGAAATCATCCGCAGTAAGTCGGGAGACATTCATGGCCACGGCCTCAGTTATCTCCAGCGAACAAGTTGAGCGGCAATCGTGGTTCGCCAGTGGGGCTGCCTTCGTCTGGTACATCGCAGGCTCAGTAACGCTGCTGCAACTGCTGCTCGCAAACCGCTACGGTTACTTTGGCGACGAGCTGTATCACATGGCCTGCGGTGAGCATCTGGCCTGGGGATACGTCGATCAGCCTCCGCTCATCGCCCTTGCCACATGGTTTACTCGCCACGTATTCGGGACCTCGGTGTTCGCAGTGCACCTTGTGCCCGCGATATGCGGCCTTGTGCTGGTCTGGCTCACCGGACGGATTGCGCGCGAGCTGGGCGGCGGCCGCTTCGCACAAGCACTGGCAGCCCTGTGTTCAGCCTGCGCCGGGGTGTACCTGATCCTGTTTCACATCTACACCATGAATGCGTTTGAGCCGCTGCTGTGGATGGGCTGCGCCTATGTAGTGATTCGCATCATCAAGACCGGCAACCAGAAACTGTGGTTATGGTTCGGCGTGCTTGCCGGAATTGGTATGGAGAACAAGTACTCGATGGCGGTGTTCGGCTTCGCCGTGGTGGTGGGTCTGCTGCTCACCCCGGAGCGCAAGGCTTTCACGCAGAAATGGATCTGGCTCGCCGGACTGATTGCGTTTGCCATCTTCCTGCCCAACCTGCTTTGGAACATCCAGAACCACTTTCCCTTCCTTGAGCTGATGCGCAATATTCGCGACAGCGGGCGCGATCTTCCCTTTTCGCCGCCAGGCTACATTCGGGCGCAAGTTTTCCTCATGACCCCGGTGACATTCCCGGTGTGGTTGCTCGGGGCTCTTTATTTCTTGTTCTGGCGAGACGGCAAGCCGTTTCGCGTGCTGGGCTGGACATTCCTGACTGTGCTGGTGGTGTTCATCGTGGCGCACGGCAAGGACTACTATGCCTCCCCGGTCTATCCCATGGTCTTTGCGGGTGGGGCGATCGTCATCGAACAATTTGGGTTGCGGCGCGGGCTGGCGTGGATCAAGGTCGCGAGTTTTGCGCTCGTGCTTGCGGGTACTCTTGCGTTGTCGCCCCTGTTCGTCCCGGTGCTTTCGCCGGACGACTTTCTGCGTTACCAGGCAAAACTGCCCTTCCAGATCCAGCCGGACGAAAAGAGCATGCTGGCGGAGCCGATGCCGCATTACTATTCCGCGTGCTTCGGGTGGGAGGAGATGGTGAAGGCGGTGGCGCAGGCTTACTACAGCGTTCCTCCGCAGGAGCGTGGCGACGTAGCGATTTTCGCCCATAATTATGCTGCTGCCGGAGCGATTGATCTGATTGGGCCGAAATACGGATTGCCCAAAGCAATCAGCGGACACCAAAGCTACTGGCTGTGGGGACCACGCAATTACAGCGGACAAACCGTGATCGTCGTGGGAAGCACACTCGAAGGTGAGCGCCGCTCGTTTGATGAAGCTACGGTCATCGCCGAGTTACACAATCCCTATGCTCCTCCATGGGAGAATCGTCCGGTGCTGCTGTGCCGCGGCATGAAGCATTTTCGTTCTGCCGCCGAAGCATGGCCTCAGGTGAAGCACTGGGACTGAAACGATCTGCCCGCGGCCGGGCTCCGAACGAGCCGAATGGGTTGCAAAGCGGAGGGTAAGACGTTTACTCAATCACCGCCAGCGTGTCGCCGGGGTTTACCGTCGATCCTTCGGAGGTAAGGATCTTTTGGACCTTGCCGTCTTTGGGCGACTTCAGCTCGTTCTGCATCTTCATGGCTTCCATCACGATGATGCCCTGTCCCGCCTTGACCTCGTCCCCGACGGCGACCAGGATGCGCACGATCTTCCCCGGCATAGGAGCGGTCAGCTTCTGCGGTCCGGCTTCCGCGCCATCGGCGGCGCGGCGGGTGCGCAGCGACCGCGGGTCCTGCACATCGACCGCGTAGCGCGCGCTGCCGATCACCAAGTGCAGTTCGCCCTGCAGCGAGCGTTCGCGCTTCACCTCGTAGGCTTTGCCGCCGACGAGCACAGACATGACGTCGCGGGCGGTCAATGCGGCGTCGACCTCGATCTCCTGGTCATCGACCTTGCACAGCCAGGTCTTGTCGCCGCGGGTCAGTTCCAGGCGATGGGTTTTACCGTCAACCACTACATCGTAGGTCATAAGAAGTACACAGTAATTGGTAATGAGCGATTAGCAATAAGCAATTAGAGCGTGTTTCAAAAATCAAAGCGAATCGCACCAGGCCTAAAGGCCCTTTTCGGAAGCCGCACGCTTCGCGGGCCCAAAGACCCGCGCTTCCACCGAAGACCTGCGGAGAACTTATTTGAAACACGCTTCAGCAACTAGAGCGTCGGTTTCTTTCCTACTCACTTCCCTGGTGACATGGCTGAAGTCGTGCCCTTTCAAATCTCATCCGTCCGCTGCATTCATCGCGGCTGCAGCGCTTCGACCCTCGCCGCCCGCCGCCAGTGGCTTGGCTCCGTAGCTGTCGCGTGCCCATTTGCAGGCGCAGGCAGCCCATCGGCACCCGAGAAGGTAGACTTGGGATCCATGGTCGCGAAGATTCCCGCTGTCAGCGCCGCGATGATGGGGCGACGCTCATCGGTTTCAATCGCTGGGGTCGCTAGCAGTCGCTCCAGGAACCCCGTGTCGATCTTGCCAGCCTGGAAGTCCGGGTCCTTCAGGATGCGCCGGAACAGCGAGATGTTGGTCTTGATGCCGCCGACAAAGTACTCGTACAGCGCGCGCAACAGGCGGTTGATGGCCTCTTCGCGGGTCTCGCCAAAGCCGATCAGCTTGGCCAGCAGCGGATCGTACTCCATGGGGACGGTCCAGCCTTCGTACATGCCGCTGTCGCGCCGGATGCCCGGTCCCGACGGCGAAATCAGACGCGTAATCTGACCGGGCGAGGGGAAGAACTTGTTGTCGGGATCCTCGGCGTACACACGGCACTCGATGGCGTGGCCGCGCAGCTTGATGTCTTCCTGCCGGAACGGCAACTTCTCGCCCGCAGCCACCAGAAATTGCAGATGCACCAGGTCGATCCCGGTCACGAACTCGGTCACAGGATGCTCCACCTGCAGCCGCGTGTTCATCTCCAGAAAGTAGAAGTTGAGGTCCTGATCGACCAGAAATTCGACCGTGCCCGCGTTCTGGTAATTGGCGGCCTTGGCCACTCGGACCGCGATTTCGCCCATCTTGCGGCGCATGTCTTCGTCCACAATAGGCGAGGGCGATTCTTCAAGCACCTTCTGATGGCGACGCTGTACCGAGCACTCGCGCTCTCCGAGGTACACGACGTTGCCGTGCTCGTCGCCGAAGACCTGCATCTCCACGTGCCGCGGATTGACGATGGCCTTCTCGAGGTACACCTCGTTGTCGCCAAACGAACGCTGCGCCTCGCTGCGGGCGCTTTCGTAGGCGGAGCGTAGATCGCCCTGCGAGTGCACCAGGCGCATGCCCTTGCCGCCACCGCCAGCTGCCGCCTTCAGCATCACGGGATAGCCAACCTGCTCAGCCATCCTCTCCGTGGCCTCGTACTCCATGCCCTTCTCGGATCCGGGCACGAACGGCACACCCGCCTTCTTCATGTGCTGGCGCGCGCTAGTCTTGGAGCCCATCATCTCCATCGATTCCGGCGTCGGGCCGATGAACTTGATTCCGGCATCGCGGCAGGCTGTAGCGAAGCGTGCGTTCTCCGACAGAAATCCGTAGCCGGGGTGGATCGCCTCGGCACCGCTGCGCCGCGCCACATCGAGGATCTTGTCGAAGTTGAGATAGGACTCGCTGGCGGTCGCAGGACCGATGTGGTACGCATAGTCGGCCTTGCGCACGTGCAGCGCTTTGCGGTCCACGTCGGAGTACACGGCGACCGACTCGATACTCATCTCGCGGCAGGCGCGGATGATGCGCACTGCGATTTCGCCGCGGTTGGCTATAAGAATTCGCTTGAACATGAGAGCGCCTTTAGCGCGTACACGGACTGGCGTAACGCAGGCAACTCCCGCATCACTCAATGACCGTCGCGTCAAAGCAAGCATTGTAATGCATGAGTTCCAATCCGCCAGTGATGCCTTCACAGACTCCGGTGACCAAGTCGCAAGTCCGTTCTGGAAGAACGGCTCTCAGTGAAATTCGGCGGCAGAAAAGCAACCGCCCTCCTGACTTCAGGAGGGCGGTTGAACAGCTCAAAGCAGGTTCGTCTGATTGCGACTACTTGGAGGGTGTATCCGTGGTCACCAGGCCCGAAGGACCGGCCTTCTCGGCCTTGGCCTTCTTGGTGGCCATGGTTTTGTCAACCCAATCATCCGCGGACTTCAGATCGGCCCTGCGCGCATCCTGGTTATCGCATTCCAGGTCGGCCCGCTCGCGGTACATCAGGTTCAGATAGGCCATGGCGTCGTCGTAGTCCGGCCGCAGCTCAATCGACTTCTGCAGCTTCGCAATGCCGTCCTCCACCACCGCCTGGTTCGTCTCCTTCACCGCTTTCAGCAGTTCCGCGCAGGTCTTCTTGTCTTTTACGTCGTCCGTCGGCTTCAAGCCCAGCTTGGCGCGGGCTTCCAGGCGAGGCTGATAGGCCTGCGTCCAGTCGATCACCGCGATCGAGTAATACACTTCTGGATCGTTGGGATCGAGATCGGCCACTTTTTGGTAGTACTGCTTCGCCAGGTCCATCTTCTTCATGTTGAAGTACAGCGAAGCAATGCCCTTTAAGCTGTGTATCTGCTGCTCTTTTGGTGGATTGGTGTCCAGGACTTTCTTAAATTCCTCGATGGCCTGCTCCGCAAATTGATTATTCTCGGGGGAATCGGCGCCGGGGATATATTGCTGGGCATACGCGGTTGCCAGATAAAGACGCGCGTTAGTCAGGCTGGGGTCCAGTTGTACCGCGTTTTTGAAATGTTCGATGGCTTCTTCGTAGCGTGCGTTCTTATACGACTGAACGCCTTTGTTGAGTTGATCGCGTGCTTTCAATCTCTCGCAGCCTACAGCCGAAAGCAACGCGAGCAGTACAGCAAGGATCGTCAGTACCCGTCCGCTTTTGTTCATGTCTAGTGTCACTCTCCGTTGCGCTTTTTCGGGTTCCATGGCTTGACGGGACACCGCTCTGCGATGCCCCGCCGTCCCTAAAGGAGGAGTGCTTCCCGAATCACGTTCCTATTGCAAGACTCACTACTGGCCGGCTTCGATCTTGGCCGTAATCAATCCGACCTTGTCCACACCCGCCGAATGCGAAATGTCGATGACATCCGCCACTTCATTGAACGTCAGGTCCGGATCAGCCTTGACGAACATCACCTTCTCGGCGCGGGTCTTGAAGATGTCGTTGAGACGTCCCTCAAGGTTGTCCCACGTCACGTCGTCCTGGTTGATTTTGAGCGCTGCCCGGTCGCCACCGCCCTTTAAGAGCTGCACGACCACGGTGCGATCGCTCGGGTCCACCTGTTTGGTGGGGTCCTTCGGCGGCTGGGGAACCAGCGCGTCGAGACCCTTCGGGGTCAGCGGCGTGATCACCATGAAGATAATCAGCAGCACCAGCAATATGTCAATCATCGGGGTAACATTGATATCAGCCGAAACCCCACCTTTGTTGCCCCCCATTTGCATGCTCATAACTGACTCCCTTTACTTGGCCGGGGCTGGCGGAACCTGCGCTGCCGCCCCTTCCTTCTTCTGGTCCGTCAACAGACCCACATCATCGACTCCCGCCGAGCGGACGTTGTCCACCACTTCGACCACGCTGCCGTAGCGGGCGCGGGCGTCCGACTTGATGAAGACGCGCTTGTCCGCTTTATTGGCCAGGCGGTCTTTCACTTTTTGCGTGAGCTGGTCCGGCTCGACCCGGTCCGTGCCAAAAAAGATCTTGCCGTCGCGCATGACCGCGATCAGCAGGGCATCTTCCTTGTCGGCATCCGGCATCGGTGTCGGGCTGTTCACCTTGGCCATATCCACGCTGACGCCCTTCTGCAGCATCGGCGTGATGACCATGAAGATGATCAGCAGCACCAGCATCACGTCCACCATGGGCGTGACGTTGATGTTGGAGTTTACTTTCGATCCTTCGTCGCGTTTTACGAGCGCCATGAGTTCTACCTCCCCGTTAAGCCTGAATTCGGCGGTGTACGGCTGCGCCGGACTCCGGTTACCGGCGGACGGCTCCGCGACGCTTCAGGAAGTAGTCAATCAGCTCGCTCGAGCTGTTGTCCATTTCCACGTCGAAAGCTTCCACCTTGTTAGAGAAATAGTTGAACATCATGACGGCCGGAATGGCCACGAACAGTCCGATGGCGGTGGTTACCAGCGCTTCCGAAATACCGCCGGCAACCGCGCCCAGACCAGTGGCCTTCTGGGTCGAGATTTCCTTAAACGCGTTCAAAATGCCGACCACCGTGCCCAGCAGTCCGATGAACGGTGCTGTCGAACCGATCGTCGCCAGTCCGCCGAGTCCGCGCTTCAGTTCGGCGTGGGTGATGGCTTCGGCGCGTTCCAGGGCGCGCTTCGAGGCTTCGATCTGTTCGCCCGGAATGTCAACTGACTCGCCGTGCGCGCGGAATTCCTGCAAGCCGGCCGTGACGACCTTCGCCAAGTGGCTCTTCTTATTGCGCTCGGCAATCTTGATGGCTTCGTCGATCTTGCCTTCGCGCAATGCGCCGGCAACGGCGGGAGCGAATGCACGCGACTGTTTGCGGGCGGCGCTGAACGCCATCGCACGATCGATCATCACGCCGATGGACCATCCGGACATGATGAACAGGATCAGTACGACGATTTTTGCCAGAATTCCCATCTGTTTCCAGAGGGAGACTGGGTCCCATCCCACGGCGCCTTCCTGGAACATCCAGACGGCTACCGAGGGTACGTGGCTGAGTGCGTAGGTTGCAACATTTGCTAGAAGCATGAGTCGAATTCTCCTCCTCAGGAACTTTCGTTACAGCAGAACGTATTGCCTTACTGCGGGTGATTCAGGACCATGGGGCCGATTCCGTCCGGCCGGTAAAGCCTGCCTTTGTACGTGCTTCGGCGGGCCGCTTCAGTGCCGAAATAGCTACCCTGGCGCCAGACTGCGTTTCCGTACAGCCGCGGTTGAGCTCAGACGCATCCTGCGCCGTTGCTCTCGTTCCTAACCGCCTGCCAGTGTGAAGTTGACGTTGATCGTGGTTTCCACCTCGACCGGCTCGCCGTTCAGGAAATACGGCTTGTACTTCCATTGCTTCACCGCTTCGATCGCTGCCGGGGCCAGCATGGGATGTCCGCTGACCAGGTGCAGGTTCTCGATGGAGCCGTCTTTGCTGATCACAGCCTGCAGAACTACCGTCCCCTGGATACGCGCCGAGCGCGCCAGCGGGGGGTAGACCGGCTTTACCTGTCGGATCAACAAACCTTGTGAAACGCCCTGCGACACGCGCACCCGCTGTGGGGTCGCCGCTTTGGGCACAACTGCTGGAGCGTTGCTGATAATGCCACCCAGCACGCCACCCATCGCCCCACCCGGTACGCCACCCGGCACGCCACCCACCACGCCAGCCACGCCGGTTGACGGCGGCGGCGCTTCATCTTCCTTAATCATGGCGACTTTTTTCGGGATGGCCGTCGGTGTACGCAACTGGCCGTTGTCCAAGTCGCTCTGGATCTTCTTCACGATCTTGATTTCCGGCGTCGCCGCCGGCGGCGGCGGAGGTGGTGGAGGTGGAGGCGGGGCAACCAGAAAGGTCATCAGTTGCTGTTTCGGTAACGCCTCGGTGAATACCAGCGGTAGCAGCACGAGTACGCCAATAAGGACGATCTGGAGGCCGAACGAAATGGCGGTGGTTGCGCCTTGTTTCGTCCTAAGCTTCCCTCCGGATTCCATGAGGCTGTCTTCAAACATAGCCCTATCTCCGTCGAACGCTTTTATTACTTAGACACCGCCCTACTATCTTTTGCTCCCAAAATCCTAATCCTGCATCCAACCGGCACGGGCTAACGATTGCTGTTTAGCCGCATGTAAATCTGTTACCCAATCGAAGAAACTGAATATACACCTCGGAAGGCAACTTGTGCGCCCAAGAAAATCGATTATGCCTTGACCTTGATCTTTTCCCGAGTGGAACTCGCCGCAGGCAGGGTAGCACGCCCCGTCCTCTTGGACCGCCATTCCGTGTAGGCCACCAGCATCGGGGCCGCCACTGCGATCGAAGAATACGTTCCGATCAGGATTCCGATGACCAGCGCCAGGGAGAAGCCGCGCAGCACTTCGCCCCCGAACACATACAACGAGAGTACGGTAAGGAATGTCAAGCCAGAAGTTAAAATTGTTCGGCTTAACGTCTGGTTGATGCTCTTGTTGACCACATCGGCCAGTTCCTCGCGGCGCAGCAGCTTGATATTCTCCCGGATGCGGTCATACACAACGATGGTGTCGTTCATCGAGTATCCGATCAGCGTCAGGATCGCTGCAATCACCGTCAGCGTGATGTCCTTATTCAGCAGCGAGAAAAACCCAATCGTGATGATGGTGTCGTGGAAACAGGCCACCACGGCGCCGATGCCGTAAATCAATTCGAAGCGGTACCACAGGTACACCAGCATTCCGCCCAGCGAATACAAGGTTGCCCACAGCGCCTGCTTGCGCAATTGGCCGCCCACCTGCGGGCCTACGATCTCCACATTGCGCACCGCGAAGTCCGAGGTGTAGAAGTCCTGCTCCATCGCCGCAACCACTTCCGCGGGAGCCACGCCTCGCAACTCACCTACCGACTTCAGTACTCCTCCGCGCTGTTTATTGCGGAAGTCATCGATCTGCTGGCCAATGGCTAAATATTTCGCGGCTGCGTCGATGCCCAGGTGCAACGGGTCTTTCGACAGAAGATACTGCTGCAGGCTGGAGGGGCCGGTGTTGTTCAGGTCCTGCTTGCCGGCCTGTTGCTGCTCGGTTGACTCCAGGGCGCGGATGATCGTGTTCTTGCCCTGATCGAGCGCCGATTCGCTGGTCTGGCGCTGCTCCAGCGCCACCAGCACTTCGTTGTTGTCGGCCGCACCATAGCTCTGGATTTTCGGATCTTTCAACCCGGCGCGGTCCATGGCAGTGCGGATCTGGTTCAAGTCCGGCGTCTGCGCGAACTTTACATACACCAGTGTGCCACCCTTGAAGTCCACGCCAAACGGAATGCCGTGCCAGAAGAAGATGGACAACAGTCCGGCGACGCTGAAGATCAGCGAGAAGGCAAGGAAATACCACTTCTTGCCCAGGAAATCGATGTTTGTATTTCTAAAAAACTCCACCGCTAGCCCCTTAAATGCTCAAAGCCTCACCACGCTGGTGGCGATTGAGGATGGCGTCGAAAATAACGCGCGATACAAAAACGGAAGTGAACAGGTTGGCTGCCAGACCAAAGCTCAGGGTCACGGCAAATCCACGCACCGGACCGGTTCCGAACAGGAACAGGATGATGGCCGACACAATCGTCGTGACGTGAGTATCGATGATGGTGATCCAGGCCTTGCTAAAACCCTGCTCAACTGCGGAAGGTGGCGTCTTGCCGTGCCGTAACTCCTCGCGGATCCGCTCAAAGATCAGTACGTTCGAGTCCACGCCCATGCCAATCGTCAGGATCACGCCGGCAATTCCAGGAAGAGTCAAGACTCCTCCCGTGAATCCCAAAAATCCGAGCAGAATTACCAGGTTCAGAATCAGGCCCAAATTGGCGTTGATACCGGCAAACCGGTAATAGATCAGCATGAAGACCATGACCGCGATCATGCCAATCAGGGCAGCCCTTACACCTGCGCGGATCGAGTCTGCACCCAGCGACGGACCGACCGTCCGCTCTTCCAGGTACTTAATGCCTGCGGGCAGTGCGCCCGAACGCAGCGTCAATGACAGGTCCTGCGTCTGCTGCTCGGTAAACGATCCGGTGATGCGCCCTTCATCGTGGATTTGCTCCTGGATCGTGGCCACTTCCATGACCTTATTGTCGAGCACGACTGCGAGCCGCTCGCCCACGTGCGTTCCGGTGAACGCGGCGAACCTCCGGCCGCCTTCACCCGTCAGCGTGAACTTCACATCGGGACGCCCATTCTCATCGCGGCCCGCGTCCGCCGTGCGCAGATCGCCGCCGCTCACCGCCGACGCCCGGCTGATTACCCAGTACGCGTCTGTGCTGTCCTGTCCCCGCGCACCTATGTTGCGGCCTTTCATCAACAGCGCATTCGCCGGAAGCAAGCCGCCGTTGGCCTGCATCGCCTCCTGCTCACTGGCGTAAGGACCGCCGATGGCCTGCCGGATTTCCAGCATGGCGGTGGACTGCATGATTTCTTTCACGCGCGCCGGATCGTCAACTCCCGGGAGCTGCACCAGGATCTGGTAATCGCCCAGTCCGTGCTCCTGGATCACCGGCTCGCTGACACCAAGCTGGTCGATGCGGTTGCGGATGGTCTCGATCGCCTGCAACTGCGCCTTGGTCTTGGTGTCTTTCACGATGCTCGGCTTCATCGTCAGGGTGAACGAGTTCTCCGGTCCCGACGCCAGATCGTAGTCAGTCAACCGGTCGGCCACCACGCTGCGGAACTCGCTGATCGACTCGGAAGGAATGCCCTTGATCACGATCAGTTCGGGGTTCTGCTGCGGATTCGGCTTGGCGATCTCGGCGTAGTTGATGTTCTTCGCCTTGAGATCGTCCTTCAGCCGCTCGATGGAGCGGTCGCTATCCGCATTGATGGCATCGTTCACCTGCACCTGCAGGATCAGGTGGGTGCCACCCTTGAGGTCGAGCCCCAGGTGGATGCGCTCCTGCATCGCGGCCAGCAGGCCAGCAGGCGTGAAGCTCTTGGGAATACCAAAGATGCCGAACAGGAAAAAGATCAGCACCGCGAAAATTCCAACGATCTTGATTGTGAGGTTCTTCTTCATGAGTGACTGCAACCCTGTTAGGACTTGCTTTCCTCCTGCGTGGTAAGCGTGACGATGGAGGAACGCGCGACTTCGAGCTTAATGTTGTCCGGCGGAACCCGCAGTACGACCACGTCGTCCTTGACCGACATAATCGCCCCGGTCAACCCGCCGCTGGTGACCACCTTGTCGCCCGGCTTGACCTGCTTCAGCATCTCCTGCCACTTCTTCTGTTTGCGCTGCTGCGGCATGATGAGCAAAAAGTAAAAGATTGCGAAAATCGCAACCATCATCACGATCGGCGCTGCCCCGCCGCCGAACGCCTGAAGATAAATACCTGCCAGTGTAACCATGGTTCGTTAGCTTCCTTGGAGCCGTAACCCCTTGCGCTGTTCTGAATCTGTTGCCTCTTCGGAGGAAGAGCTGGCCTTCAGGCCAGCGTCTCGACCGCTATCAAATGTCCAAGGGGCTTTAGCCCCGGAAAAACCTGATTTCCGCAGTCCTTGCGCGACGCACTCCCTCACGGCTGCATCCAAACGTAAGCAGGGGTTACCGCAGGACGTCCGGAAAAACTCCGGATTTCTCACCAGCCGAGTGCCCCATCCTGTCGCGCAGCGACAGAGTGGGTCGTCACTAGGGGACACTCAGATGCGGTGGTCTGACACCAGAAAGAAAAGTTGCAAACTCCCCAAACATTATAGCTTGCCGCACCCTCCGCATGGTGTCAAGGTAATAGGCCAGATTGTGGACGGTGTTTAAAACCTGCGCCAGCAATTCGTTAGAGGCGTAAAGATGCCGCAGATACGCCCGCGAATACCGCCCGCACACCTTGCAGCAGCACTTCGGGTCCAGCGGGCCTTCGTCTTTCGCATAGCGAGCGGTCTTGATCGAGATCTTTCCCTCCGACGTAAACAGCAGTCCGTGTCGCGCGGCGCGCGTTGGCAAAACGCAATCCATCATGTCCACGCCCTGCGCAACGTAGTGCACAATTTCTTCCGGCGTCCCCACTCCCATCAGGTAGCGCGGCTTGGCCTCCGGCAAAAACGGGATCGCCGCATCCACCATCTCGTATGTCATGGGACGCGGTTCGCCCACGCTCAACCCGCCAATCGCGTAGCCGGGCAGATCGATCTCTACCGTCCGCTCCGCCGACTCACGACGCAGGTCGTGATACATTCCTCCCTGCACGATGCCGAACAGCGCCTGCGTTTGCCCCGGCTCGACTGTGGCATAAGATGTGGGTGCCCCACCCTTATCGCCTTCTTTTGGCGATAGGTTGGGACCAATCTCACCCCCTCTGTCATCCCGACCGAAGGCCGCCGCTTCGGCGGCCGGAGTCGAGGGACCCCTATGGCCGCGACGATCTCCATGCACGCCTCCGAACCACGGCACCTCTTCCTTGTGCGCCTCGAAGTAGTCCTTACTCCGCTGCAGCCAGCGCAGCGTCCTTTCCATCGATTCCCGCGTCCGCCCATACTCCGCCGGATGCTCTGTGCATTCATCGAACGCCATGATGATGTCGGCGCCCAGTCCGAGCTCGGCAGCGATGGCGCTCTCCGGAGTGAACATATGCGACGAACCGTCCAAATGCGACCTGAACGCCACACCTTCTTCAGTCACCTTGCGCAGATCGCTCAGGCTGAACACCTGGAACCCACCCGAGTCCGTGAGGATAGGATGGTCCCATGCCATGAAGCGCTGCACCCCTCCCAGCGAGCGGACCATCTCGACTCCCGGCCGCAGATACAGGTGATAGGTGTTGTTCAGCAGGATCTCGACGCCCAGCTCTTCCAGCGTGTCTTGCGGTACGCCCTTGACCGTGCCCAAGGTGCCGACCGGCATGAACACCGGCGTCTGCACTTCGCCATGCGGCGTGAAGAACCGTCCCGCCCGCGCCTTGCCGTCGGTGGCCTCGATCTGGAAGCGAAAAGACATCCAGCACGATTGTAGCGGGACGAGAAGAATTCACCACAGAGGCACAGCAAGAGCGCACGAAGAGTGGATTGGCCAGGCCCATGCCTGCTCGTCCGTTGGACTTATTTCTTAAGGTCCGCGGTCCGGTTCTGCACCAGCGCGAATGGTTGGCTGGCGTCTCTAGAGTTCACGATGTCGAAGACGAACTTCTTTCCGTCGGCATTTACAACAAACCAAAAATATTGGTTGACCCCAGCGGGCTTAAAAAGCACGTGAGGGATGCCGAGTTTCACCGCGCTGTTCGCCGTGCGTACATCGACTGCCATGAAGTTGTTGGACGGGTCGAGGAAGAACTGTTCCCGTCCATCTTTCCGCCACTCGGGTTGTAATCCGCCGGTGGTAGAAACCTGCCACTTGGCGCCTCCGCCGGGAAAGGCGATGATATAGATCTCTTCACGCCCGGACTCGCGGCTGGAGTAAGCCATCCATTTGCCATCCCCCGAGACAGCCGGCCGCCCGCCGCCGAAGTTGTTGTGGACAACCGAAAAGGGCTTGCCGTCGCCGGACAGGGGAAGCGCCCAAATATCAAAAATGGTGCGGCCCTCACTGATGGCCCTATAGACATAGGCCAGGTATTTCCCGTCGGCCGAAGTGCTTCCCGGAACCACCATCTCGTTGTCGCCGCCGAGGACGACCCGCTCCTCTCCGGTGCCGTCCGCCGACTTAGCAAAGATGTGGGTGGGGCCTTGGCTGGTGGAGCTGTAATTCACAGTCTTGCCGTCTGCCGCCCACACTGGAAAACTCTGAGTTCCGCCGCCGAAAGTGAGTCGCGTTTTGGTGCCCCGCTGCAGGTCGAGGATCCAGATGTTTTTGGTTCCTAGGCTGCGGTCAACGATAGCGACGGCCAGGCGAATGCCGTCCGGCGAGAGTGCGGGAGCCTGGTAATCCTCCCCTAGAGAGATAACGCTGGACTGCTTGCCGTCGCGCGTAACCCAGGCCAGTTTCTCGTCCGGCACGGCCTCGTCGCCGGGCTGGTAAACCAGGATGCCGTTGTCGGATGGCCAAAAGATGGGATGGTTTGAGTTCGTGTCGCCGGCAACATGCTCCGCCACCGGACTTGCATCCCCGACAATTTCTGCCCGCTGCGCATTGAAGGGCTGAGCCACCAGCGTCTGGCCGCGCAGAAACAACAGGTAGCCGGAAGCATAGACCGCCATGGTCTCGGATTTTGTAAGGACCTTCGCTTGCGTGGAGCCAACTGCTCCCACATACAGCTTGTGTTCCTGAAGGCCGCGGCCGCGACGCTCATCAACCCATGCGTTTGCGATGGTGCGAAAACTATGATCCCTTCCTTACTCCACCCGCCCTCACGTCCACTAGGTGCGTCGCATAGATTTTGTGGTGGCCCACCCTCGGCGTCAATTTTTTTCAGCTTGCCGTCGGCAAAGAAACCAAGGGTACGGCTATCCTGCGACCAGAATGGATAGATGGCGCCATCCGTTCCTGCCAAAGACTGCGCCGCCATGGAATTGAGCGGCCGCACATACAGCAGCATCTTGCTCTTATCATCGCGAGCGGTAAATGCCATGCGGGTGCGGTCGGGCGAGAGAACCGGCGGACCGGCGTTGCCCCCTTGCAGCACAAACGCGGTTCCGGGCGGCGGCAGAATGGACGACCGCACCACCGCAACCGGACGCCAGGCAAGCCGGAAGTAGGCTATACCCGCCATCATCGCGATGAGCAGGAGGAGGCCAGCCATGATCCAGGCGGGTCGTGAGGATTTTTGTTTGGCCGCAGCCATTGGCGCAACCGCACCGGTTTCGGCAATCCATCGCAGCTGCAGGCGAACGTCGTGAGCGCTCTGGAAACGTTGTTCGCGGTCCTTCGCCAAGCAGGCTGCGACCAGGTGGTCGAGCGCCACGGGCGTCAGCGGACTAAGGGTACTGATCGGCACGGGATCCTTTTCGAGAATCGCCGAAGCAACCGTGATCTGGCTCTTCCCGCCGAATGCAGGTTTGCCGGTGGCCATCTCGTAGAGGAGTGCCCCGAAGGCGAAGATGTCGGAGCGCGCATCCGGCTCCAGGCTCTCAAGTTGCTCAGGTGACATGTACTGGATCGTCGCGAGGACGCTGCCCGCCGTCGTGAGCGGACTCATCGGACTGTGAAGATCGATGGTACGGGCTGCCGACAGCAAGATTGGCGATGAACCACAAGGCGTAGCGCCGAGCGCACTCGGTTTTGCCAAACCGAAATCCATAAGCTTGGCGCCGCTTTTGGTCAGCATCACGTTGCCCGGCTTCAGGTCGCGGTGCACGACTCCGGCGCGATGTGCTTTTTCCAGCGCGTCGGCAATGTCGATCGCAATCTTCAGTACCTGTTCGGTCGCCAGAGGTCCTTTTTTCAAGCGGTCC